>ERZ1027094.20-NODE-20-length-140598-cov-19.560996_pt1 | contig 140598 bp, 117 predicted proteins | sample MGYA00519410_ERZ1027094 | MGnify/ENA primary metagenome ERZ1027094 (study PRJEB26926, sample SAMN06164647) | human gut metagenome | biome: ENVO:00009003; feature: ENVO:2100002; material: ENVO:00002003 | host: Homo sapiens | place: USA | collected 2012 ...
ACACATAAAGGTTCCTTACAAGTTTTTCGATATTGTTCAATTTTCAAGGTCCTGTGCGCCTCAGCCTTGCGGCTGACGACCTGTTTATTGTACCACCGAAGTGGTTTTTTGTCAAGCCTTATTTTTTAGAAGCTTTTGAACTTTCTGAACTTGGATGTCTTGAAGTTTCTCGGAACAAACCGGTCTTTCTTGACGTCTATTGGTTCTTTTCAAGGGCTTCCTGCTGAGGCTCCGGAAGTCATTCTTTTGCCTCAGCGCTTGGCGCTCAAGTATAATACCACACCCCCGCCTCCTTGTCAACACTTTTTGACAGGTTTTTTCATCTTTTTTTGCGTTCACCCCAAAACAGCAGCAAACCGCAGGAAAAACTGCGCCGCAGCTGCATTGCAGCTGCGGCGGCAAAAGCGGAAGAGTCCTCTTCCGGAAATATTCAGGTTTTCAGGATCTTCGCAGGGTCAGCCAGACTGCAGCAGCCAGCATGGGCAGCATTCCGATCAGACCAATGGGTGCCGGGCCCAATACATTATAGTAACTGTCTGCCGGGTTCGTCAAAACCACAAACAGTGCTGCCACCGCATTGAACGCGCCGTGCGCAATGGACGGCACCCAGATGCACCCGGTCTTTTCATAGAGCCAGTCCAACAGGGTATTGAGCGCAAAGCAGACTATGCACCACACGAAAAGGCCCAGCACCGGCGCACCCAAGTAGTTGGTGCCGTATTCGTAGCCCACCAGCAGCATCAGTGGCCAGTGCCAGACACCCCAGATCACGCCGCCCAGCAGGCGGCCATTGAGCAGGCCGAGCTGCTCCTTCAGGTGAGGCATCATATACCCGCGCCAGCCAGCTTCCTCACCCAAAGCTGCGAACATATTGATGAGCGGAGCCAGTGTGACCGCGAACAGACCTGTTTCCAGCATGTAGCTGAGGTTGGATACGCCCAGCTCCCTGCGCAGGGTCTGTGCGTCCATCTCGCCGCCGTAGGCCGCTGCCAGCCAGCTGCCGGAGAGGTCCAGCCGATGCGGGAACACCGCAAAATAGAGCACTGCAGCCAGCACCGTGAACACCGCCGGGCCGAACCACGCCGCCAGCCAGTAGCGGCGCTTGCCCTGCACCTTCCAGCCGATGCCGGTGGGCTGGCGCAGAAAGACCTTTTGCACCAGCAGCACCGCCAGAAGCGGGCAGAGCATGGTGGCGACCAGCGCCAGCTGATACAGCACGGCATTCTGCTTTTGCAGCAGCGCCATGCAGCCGCCGACCTGACACAGCCATGCCAGACCAAACGCTAACAGGAAATAAAGGCCGAAGCCCTGCTTTTCTTTTGTGGTCATACGAACTTCACCGCCGTTCCATAAGCAATGACCTCTGCCGCGCCCTGCATGACGCTGGCGGAAGCGTAGCGCATCCCTACAACTGCATCCGCTCCAAGGGCCTCTGCATCCTTGACCATGCGTCCTGTGGCGATCTGCCGGGCTTCGGTGAGCATATCCGCGTAGTCGGTCACTTCACCGCCCACCAGCGTGCGGAACCCCGCCATCAGATCGTGGCCCAGATTGCGGCTCTGCACCGTGCTGCCGCGCACCACGCCCAGCGCTTCCAGCTTTTTGCCGGGTACCTCGTTAATAGTTACGATAAGCATCTTCTTCTCCCTTTCCGATCTCTTCAATGCGTTCCAGCAGCACCTTCAGCGTGCCCACGATGCACCCCACCGGGATGCCGAACAATACGACGAGCAGCGGCAGCGGCGGCGCTTCCTGCGGGTCGCTGTAAAAGGCCCACGCCATCGTTGCGATCACAAAAGCCATCAGCGCCACAAAAAGGGCCGCGCCGACGCAGGCACCGCGGATGCGCTCGCCTTTTCGGTCTGTGCGTTCGATGTTCACAAAGGTCACCCCCTGTTCTTCCCGTGCAGCAAGGCGCGCAAGCGTCTGCTCCACATCCAGTTCTTCAAGGTTTCCGGAAGCCTTTTCCAATACAGTGCAGAAGCCGATGGCTTCGTCCAGATCCTTGCGGCGGGCGTTCAGCCGTTCCAGCTGCTGACCCATTCCCTCGGCCAGCGTCTTTCGCCCTTCCAGCATTTCCCGGATCTCGGCCAGCGGAACATCCAGTTTGCGCAGCAGCTTGATGCGGCGCAGGCGCTCCACATCTGCCTGCGAGTAGCTGCGGTAACCGTTGCCCGGTTCGCGGCCGGGGGTAATAAGCCCCTCCTCCTCGTAAAAGCGGATGTTCTTTTTGGTCACGCCCACGGCGGCTTCCACCTCGTTGATCTTCATGGCTCCGGTGCCTCCTTACGTGCCTATATTACACCTTCCAGAAAGGGGAAGGTCAAGTCTTTTTTACAAAAAGAACTCCCTTCGTCTCGCATTCGCTCGACACCTCCCTCAGAGAGGGAGGCTTACCGTACGGGCAGGCTCCCTCCTTGAGAGGGCTGTCTGCGGAGCAGACTGGGGGAGTTTCTTCCTTTAAAAGTAACACTTGATCTGGAACCGATCGGCGTTGTCCTTTTTTTCCTCCACCACGATGTGCTCATGGTTGAAGTCGAAGTGCACCGGGGTGCACAGGTCGGTATTGCGGGTCAAGCGCAGCAGCTCCTGCACCCGCTTTTTCTCCTCCGGCACATAGAACAGGTAGCTCACGCCCTCCTTTTTAGCACGACCGGTGCGGCCGATGCGGTGGGTGTAATGTTCGTTCTCGCTGGGCACATCGTAGTTGATGACGGCGTCCACGTCCGAAACATCGATGCCGCGGGCGGCAACGTCGGTGGCTACCAGAATGGCCAGCTTGCCGTCCCGGAAGTTCTGCATGATCTGGTTGCGCTCCTTCTGGGAGAGGTCGCCGTGCAGACAATCCACCGAGAAGCCCAGCCGTGCCAGCTGGTTGGCCAGAGTGGCCGTGTTGAACTTGGTATCGCAGAACACCATCACCCGCTTGTAGCTCTCACCAATGATGATCTGTGCAAGGTCGGAAAGCTTGTTGCGGCCGGAGGTCTCCAGCATATACTGGGTGATCTTGGGCTGGCTCTCCTCCCGGGGCTGGACGGTGATCTCCTCAGCGTTGTGCTGGTACAGCCAGCCAATGTCCATCACCTCGCGGCTGATGGTGGCCGAGAACATGGAAAGGGATTTGCGGGCCTTCATCATTTCAATGATATGCCGAACATCCTTATAGAAGCCCATGTTCAGCATCTCGTCGGCCTCGTCCAGCACGATCTGGGTCACATGGGAGATGTCGATGGTGCGGTGCTTGTAGTGGTCCATCAGACGGCCCGGCGTGGCCACCACGATCTGGCAGCCCTCGGCAAGGCGCTTTGCCTGCTTTTCCATATTGGCACCGCCGTACACGCAGGCCACCTGTACCTCCGGCATAAAAAAGGTGAGCTGGGTCAGCTCTTCGGCGATTTGCTGGGCCAGCTCCCGGGTGGGAGCCATGATGACAGCCTGCGGGTACTTGTTTTCCGGGAGGATATGCTCCGCCACCGGGATGCCGAAGGCACAGGTCTTGCCGGTGCCGGTGGGGGCTTTTGCGATCACGTCATGACCCGCCATCATGACGGGGATGGTCTTTTCTTGGATCTCGGTCATTTCGGCAAAGCCCATGCGTTCCACCGCCTGATGGATGGCCGGGCTGCACTGCAGTTCACTGTAAAGCATCTGAATCTCCGTTCCTTTGTCCTTTTATATTCTGCACTCAGTATAGCATGAAATGCCGCACTTGTCAGCAGAGAAACAAAAAGATGCCGTGCGCCGGGCACAGAGCGGGACGAGTTAGAATGCCCTCCGCTTATCGGGTTGCGGCTCCCAGCATCCGCTTCGTGCCTTGAGCGGCACTTGCGTCTTGCTGGCCGCTGCCCCAACAACTCCTCCCTGCTTCCGCCGCTGGCGGCGGTCGTCGTCGTTGCACTCTGGGCATTCCAAATCGTTCTCTTGCCCGCATATCCAGCAAACAAAAAGGACCGCACCCGGGGTCACGGGTACGGTCCTCAATGCACATCGATCAGGCGGTCTCTTCCACGTTCTTCTTGCCTGCTTCCAGCTTCTGCTTGAAGCGGCCGCTGGCCTTGAAGCCGGGGATGGAGGTGGACTCCAGACGGCTGGAAACCTTGGTCTTGGGGTTGGTGTAGGCCTTGGGCTTGCGGGGACGCATCTCAAAACGGCCAAAGCCTGCGATGGTCACCTTCTCGTCTGCGCGCAGGCAGTCGGCGATCTGGTCAAACATCGCATCCATCGTGGTCTCGACCTGAGCTTCGGTAAAGCCGGTCTTGCGTGCAACAGTCTCGATCATCTGGGAACGGGTCATGTATCTATATCCTCCTGGAATGTCCAAAAGTAACGGTCTTTTGGCAAATTTTGCGTTGTTGAGTATAACATAATTTGCGCACTGTTTGCGACAGATTGCGCACAAAACGTCATTTATTGCGCACGAACTTTTATATTCTCTGTCTGCCTTTCACAAATACAGCGCCCACCGTTTTGGCGGGCGCTGTATAAAGTCTGTCTTTATCCGTTTCCGGGGGTAATTACAGCGGTAATTACTTGCGGTGATACAGGGTGGCAATATCCACCAGCGGGATATTTTCCAGACTGTGGTCGCTGCGCAGGCAGTCCACCAGAGCGTTGGCGGTATCCACGGCGGTGATGCAGGGAATGCTCAGCTCCACGGCCTTGCGGCGCAGGCGGACGGAATCGCGCTTGGGGTCACGGCCCTTGGCGCTGGTGGAGAACACGTAGTCCACCAGACCGCTCTGCAGCAGGTCCACGATGTTGGGCGACTCGCCGGACATATTGCGCACCTCGTTGCAGGGCACCATGTGCTTGTTGAGCCATGCGCAGGTGCCGGAGGTGCCGTACAGCTTGTAGCCCATGCTCTTGAGCTTCCATGCAATGTCCACGAACTCCGGCTTGTCGCTGTCCTTCACGGTGAAGATGCAGCAGCTTGCGGGGCCGGGGGTCTTGAAGGTGTAGCCCGCGCCGATGAGGCCCTTGAGCAGGGCGTCGTGGTAGTTGGGGGCAATGCCCAGCACTTCGCCGGTAGACTTCATCTCGGGGCCGAACTGGGTATCCACACCGTGCAGCTTTTCAAAGCTGAACACAGGCACCTTGACGGCCACATAGGGTGCGTTGGGGTGCAGGCCGGTGCCGTAGCCCATATCTGCCAGCTTCTCGCCCAGACAGCAGCGCACTGCCAGATCCACCATAGGCACGCCGGTGACCTTGGAGATATACGGCACAGTACGGGAGGAACGGGGGTTCACCTCAATGACGTACACTCTGCCGTTGGAGACAGCGTACTGCACATTCACCAGACCGGTGACATGCAGCTCGCGGGCAAAGCGGCCGGTGTAGTCCACCATGGTATCGATCTCGGCCTGAGTCAAGTGCTGTGCCGGGTAGACGCAGATGGAGTCGCCGGAGTGCACGCCGGTGCGCTCCACCTGCTCCATGATGCCGGGGATCAGGAAGTTCTCACCGTCGCAGATGGCGTCCACTTCGCACTCGGTGCCCAGAATGTACTTATCCAGCAGCACGGGGTGATCCATGTCCACATGCTCGGTGATGACGCCCATGTACTCAATGACGTCTGCCTTGGTGTAAGCCACGATCATGTTCTGACCGCCCAGCACGTAGGAGGGGCGCATCAGCACCGGCAGGCCGATCTCATCGGCAGCGGCCAGCGCCTCGTCCAGATTGAACACGGTGCGGCCCGGTGCGCGGGGGATCTTGCAGCGCTCCAGCAGCTCGTCGAAGCGCTCACGGTCCTCGGCTTCATCGATGGCATCTGCCGGGGTGCCCAGAATGGGCAGGCCGATCTCGTCCATGTGCTTTGCCAGCTTGATGGCGGTCTGGCCGCCGAACTGCACCACGCAGGCGTCCGGCTTCTCGGTGGCAATGATGTTGTCCACGCTCTCCGGGTTCAGCGGGTCAAAGTACAGACGGTCGCCGGTGTCAAAGTCGGTGGAGACGGTCTCGGGGTTGTTGTTGACCAGAATGGCTTCGCAGCCGTGCTTCTTCAGGGTCCACACGCAGTGCACCGAGCAGTAGTCGAACTCGATGCCCTGACCGATGCGGATGGGGCCGGAGCCAAAGACCAGCACCTTCTTTTTCTCGGGTTCGCCCTTGGCGGATGCTTCGGCTTCCTTCTCGGCAATGAACTCAGCGGCTTCGTTGTCGCCGTCGTAGGTGGAGTAGAAGTAAGGGGTGTTGGCCGAGAACTCGGCCGCACAGGTATCCACCATCTTGAAACCGGCGCGGTAGTTCTCCACAGGCAGGGTGTCCACCTGTGCCAGACGCTTGATGGTCTTATCCTGGAAGCCGTACTTCTTGGCAGTCTTATACTGCTCTTCGGTCAGCACGCCGTTGCACTTGGCAAGACCATTTTCCAGATCTGCCAGATGCTGCATCTTATCCAGGAACCACCAATCGATCTTGGTGATCTTGTAAATGGTCTCGTGGTCGATGCCGCGCTTGAGGGCCTCATACACGCAGAACACGCGCTCCGCGTCCTGAACATGCATGTGAGCCACGATCTCGTCATCGGTCAGCTCCTCAAAGGGCTTGTGGGTCAAAGTGTCCATGCCCAGCTCGATGGAGGAGACCGCCTTCATCATGGCAGCCTCGAAGCTGTTGCCAATGCTCATCACCTCGCCGGTGGCCATCATCTGGGTGCCCAGAGACTTGTCGGCGTAGACGAACTTATCAAAGGGCCACTTCGGGTACTTGACCACGATGTAGTCCAGCGCAGGCTCAAAGCAGGCGCAGGTCTTGCCGGTGACGTCGTTGGTGATCTCGTCCAGCGTGTAGCCAATGGCGATCTTGGTGGCCACCTTAGCAATGGGATAGCCGGTAGCCTTGGAAGCCAGTGCGGAAGAGCGGGACACACGGGGGTTGACCTCGATGACCGCATAATCAAAGCTGTCCGGCTTCAGAGCAAACTGGCAGTTGCAGCCGCCCTCGATGCCCAGCTCGGTGATGATGTCCAGCGCAGCGGTGCGCAGCATCTGGTACTCGTGGTCGGTCAGGGTCTGGGAGGGAGCCACGACCACCGAGTCACCGGTGTGGATGCCCACGGGGTCAAGGTTCTCCATGTTACACACGGTGATCACGTTGCCCTTGTGGTCGCGCATGACCTCGTACTCGATCTCTTTCCAGCCGGCGATGCACTTTTCCACAAGGATCTGATGGATGGGGGAAAGGCGCAGGCCGTTGGTGCCGATCTCGATGAGCTTTGCCTTGTTCTCGCAGATGCCGCCGCCGGTGCCGCCCATGGTAAAGGCCGGGCGGACGATGACCGGGTAGCCGATGCGGTCGGCGCAGGCCAGCGCATCCTGCAACGTCTCCACCACCTCAGAGGGAATGATGGGCTGGTGCAGCTTTTCCATCGTCTCCTTGAACAGCTCGCGGTCCTCGGCACGGTCGATAGTCTCGGGCTTGCAGGCCAGCAGACGGATGCCGGTGCGGTCCAGATAGCCGGAGCGGGCCAGCTCCATGGACAGGTTCAGGCCCATCTGACCGCCGAGGTTCGGCAGCACAGAGTCCGGCTTTTCAATGTCCAGAATCCGCTCCACGACTTCCAGCGTCATGGGCTCGATGTAAACATGGTCGGCCACATCCGGGTCGGTCATGATGGTTGCAGGGTTGGAGTTCAGCAGAACGGTCTCGATGCCCTCTGCCTTCAGGGCGCGGCAGGCCTGCGTGCCGGAGTAGTCGAACTCCGCAGCCTGACCAATGATGATGGGGCCGGAGCCAATGACCAGCACCTTCTTGATTCTAGGGTCCTTCGGCATTTCAGCGTGCCTCCTTTTTTGCTGCTTTGACGTTGTTCAGGAAGCGGTCGAACAGAAACTCGGTATCCTTGGGGCCGCCGTTTGCTTCCGGGTGGAACTGCACGGTGAAGCAGTTCCACTTCTTGTACTTGATGCCCTCACAGGTGCCGTCGTTGGCGTTCACCTGTGCCACCTCGCCCATCTCGGCGGGCAGCTCGTCACCCACCACAGCGTAGCCGTGGTTCTGGCTGGTGATGAAGGTGCGGCCGGACTCAAAGTCGGTCACAGGCTGGTTGGCACCGCGGTGGCCGTACTTCAGCTTCATGGTCTTGGCACCGGCTGCCAGCGCGGACAGCTGGTGGCCCAGACAGATGCCGAAGGTGGGGATGTTCAGTGCAAAGATCTGCTTGAGGTTCTCGATGACCTCCACCGGCTCGGCGGGGTCACCGGGGCCGTTGGACAGCATGATGCCGTCCGGGTTCAGAGCTTTGATTTCCTCTGCCGTTGCAAAGGCGGGCATGACGGTCACCTTGCAGCCGCGCTTGACAAGGCAGCGCACGATGTTCCGCTTGCAGCCGTAGTGCATCAGCACGATATGGGTCTCGCCCTGCGGATTGAACACCTCGGGGGCAGCGCAGGTCACGTTCTTCACCGCATCGGTGACGGCATAGGCGCGGATCTGAGCCAGCAGGGCCTCGGTCTCGGCCTTGTTGGCCGGGTCGGCGGGATCAAAGGTGGTCAGGATGGCGCCGTTCATCACACCGCTTTCCCGGATGATGCGGGTCAGGTGGCGGGTATCGATGCCCTCGATGCCGATGGTGTTGTTCTTTTTCAAAAAGCTGTCCAGCGTCTCTTCACAGCGCCAGTTGGAGGGGGTGGTGCAGGCCTCGCGCACGATGTAGCCCTTTGCCCAGATGCGATCGGACTCCATGTCGTCCTTATTCATGCCGTAGTTGCCGATAAGGGGGTAGGTCTGGGTAATGATCTGGCCGTAGTAGCTGGGGTCGGTCAGAGTCTCCTGAAAGCCCACCATACCGGTGGCAAAGACCACCTCGCCCACGGTGACGCCCTCGGCACCCACCGACTGGCCGGCAAAGACCATGCCATTTGCCAAAAGAAGATATGCGTTCATAGTTTTCCTCGTTTCAACACATTACAGGGTCTGCTTTGCTTCCTGCTTCATCTTGCGGCTGCCCAGATGCACCAGCGGCAGTTTGCCCTCCTTGCAGATGGGGCACTCTTCCGGTGCGTAGTTGGGCAGGTCCAGCTTGAGGGCGCTTGCCACGATGGGAATGGGAGACGGAGCCTCGGGCTTGGTGCGGTCCACCACGCAGGTGATGCCCACGCAGATGCCGCCGTTCTCCTCAATGACCCGCTTGGTCTCCAGAGAGGAGATGCCGGTGGTGACCACGTCCTCAGCAATGAGGCACTTCTCACCCGGGTGGATGGCGAAGCGCTTCAGGGTCATCACATTGTCCACGCGCTCGGTGAAGATGGCGCGCTTGCCGGTCTGGCGGGCCAGCTCGTAGGCATAGACGATGCCGCCCATGGCAGGTCCCACGATCACATCCACGTCCATTTCCTTGACCTTATCTGCCACGCTCTTCATGACCTCGGCGCAGCGGTCGGGGTACTGCTGCAGATAAGCCATCTGGCAGTATGCGCTGGAATGGCGGCCGGAGGACAGCAGGAAGTGACCTTCCAGGAACGCGTCACAGCTCTTCAGGATCTCAAGTGCTTCACTCATTGTACTTCTCCCTCTCTTTTATAAAAATGTCTTTTGAACGGTATTGTACCACGCTTTTGCGTGATTTGCAAATTTATGCGGTAACTTTGTTTTTATGCGTATAAATCAGGATTTATGCTGGTATATCAATTGGATTATTCAGCATTCCGGGCACATCCGCGGATCTCGTCCAGCGTTTTCACGCCGTTCTTGTCCATCCATGCGGCCATCTCGTCCGCAATGGTCTCCATGGCGCGGGGGTTGGCAAAGTTTGCGGCACCCACCTGCACCGCCGCAGCACCGGCCATGATGAACTCCAGTGCATCGCGGCCCGTGGCGATGCCGCCCAGACCCACCACCGGGATGTTCACAGCGCCCACGGCCTGCCAGACCATGCGCAGAGCGATGGGCCGCACCGCCGGGCCGGACAGGCCCGCAAAGATGTTGTTGAACACCGGGCGGCGCTTTTCCAGATCGATGGCGCAGGCCTGGAAGGTGTTGGTCAGGCTGATGGCGTCCGCGCCGGCGGCTTCCACAGCCTTGCACATCTCGGGGATGTTCTCGGCCTGCGGGCTCAGCTTGACCATCAGGGGCTTTTTGCAGGCAGCGCGCACCATGCGCACCACCTCACCGGCAGCTGCGGCCTTGACGCCGTAGGCCATGCCGCCCACCTTGACGTTGGGGCAGGAGATGTTCAGCTCCACGATGTCCACTGCGCTGTCGCTCAGCATCGCGGCACCTTCCACGTACTCTTCCTCACTGTGGCCGCCAAGGTTGGCGATGGCCACAGTGCCGTATTTCTGCTTCAGTTCCAGCATCTCGGGCAGCTCCACGTCAATGAAGTGCTGCACGCCGGGGTTCTGCAGGCCGATGCTGTTGATGAGGCCGGAGGGGGTCTCCCACAGGCGCTCGCCCTTGTTGCCGTACTGGCCGTGCAGGGTCAGACCCTTGCCGGAGATGCCGCCGATCTTGGCAAAGTCTGCCAGCTCTTCATACTCCACGCCGTAGCCCACGGTGCCGGATGCGCCGATGACCGGGCTGTTCATCACAAAACCCAGCAGGTTGGTTTTCAGGTCAGCCATCAGAAGAACACCTCCGTTGCATCAAATACCGGGCCGTTCTTGCACACGCTCTTGCCCTCGCCGCCCTTGGTCTCGCAGGTGCAGCCAAGGCAGGCACCGATGCCGCAGGCCATCTTCTTTTCCATGCTCACAAAGCAGGGGGTGCCCTTTTCGGCACACAGGCGGGCGGCGTTCTTCATCATGACCGTGGGGCCGCACACCAGCACCACATCGTAGTCGGCGGGGTCGTACAGCTGGGTGACAAAGCCGTGGAAGCCCACCGCGCCGGTGTCGGTGGACACCTTGACGAGGTTTGCGATCTCGCGGTACTCCTCCATGCAGTAGGGGGCATCCCGGAAGCCGAAGAACACATCCGGCTTCACGCCTGCCGCTGCCAGCTCGCGGGTGAGCTGGAACATAGGCGCGGTGCCGATGCCGCCGCCCACCACAGCGATCTTTTTGTACTTGCTCAGGATGTCCGGCACATCAAAGCCGTTGCCCATAGGGCCGGTGAGCTGGAAGGTATCCTTCATTTTGAGCTGCGCGATCTTTTCCGTGCCCTCGCCCACCACCTGATACAGAAACTCGATGGTGCTGCTGTCCGGGTTCCAGCGGTGCACGCTGATGGGCCGGGACAGGAAGGGGGCTTCGTCTGCGCCCCATGCACGCAGGGTAAAGAACTGGCCTGCGTGAGGTGCGTGGTCGCGGTCCGGCCAGACCACCGTCAGCAGACGGATGTCCGGGGCAATGACCTCATTGCGCAGGACAGTGGCTTCACAGCAGGCTGCACGCATGAGCAATGGCCTCCTTCATGTTCACACATTCGTTGTAAGCGGCTTCGTCAAAGGCAGTGCCCGGCTGCTTTTTGTAGGCCAGCAGGATGCCGCGGCTGGAGTTGACCACGCCGCCGTTGCCCTTGGTAAGATACTGGGCAATGTCCTCGGCCTTGCCGCCCTGTGCGCCGTAGCCGGGGATCAGGAAGAAGCTGTCCTGATACTTTGCACGGATCTCGGTGGCCTCCTCGATGTGGGTGCCGCCGATGACCAGACCGATGGAGGAGTAGCCGTGCTCGCCCATGTAGTCCTTGCCCAGAGCGTTCAGCTTGTCACCCACCAGATCGTAGACGTGGCGGCCATCGGCCAGCTTCTCATACTCAAAGTCCTTGGCACCGCCGTTGGAGGTGCGGCAGAGCACGAACATGCCCTTGCCCTGCTTTTCGGCGTAGGGCAGGTAGGGGCTGATGGAGTCCAGACCCATATAGGGTGCCAGCGTGACGAAATCGCTCTCGAAATCACCGGTAAAGTGACCCATGGCGTACATCTCGGCGGTCTTGGCAATGTCGCCGCGCTTGATGTCGGCGATCACCGGCACACCTGCCTCGCGCACCGCCTTCAGGGTGTCGGCGTAGGCTTTCATGCCCTCAAGACCCAGAGACTCGTAGTAAGCGATCTGCACCTTGTAGCAGCCTGCCACGGCCTTGGTGGCGTCAATGAGCTTCTTGTTGAAGCGCACGATGTTTTCGCCGCGGGACAGGGTGCTGTCCACAAAATCGGCGGGCAGGTAGCTGAAATCGGTGTCCAGACCCACGCACACCGGGCCGCGGGCTTCCACAGCTTCGTACAGTTTGTCCATGTTCGTCATTTGGGTGTTCCTCCTGTTTGCTTTCTTATCTATTTTATATCATATTATTTTGTGAAACACTTTCTCAGTTCTCTGCCTGATAGGTCAGCTTGCCGCCCTTGATGGTGGCGCAGACCTTGCCAAACAGCTGGGCACCATCGAACGGGGTGTTGTGAGATTTGGAATGCAGCTTGTCCTTGTCCACGGTGTAGGGGGTATCCAGATCCACCAGCACAAAGTCCGCGTCGTAGCCCGGCTCCAGCTGACCCTTGGCAAGGCCCAAGATCTCGGCAGGGCGGGTGCTCATCAGGTGCACCAGCACTTCCAGCGGCAGGCCTTCCTGCTTGCAGAGCTTGGTGTAGCAGACGCCGAAAGCGGTCTCGCTGCCCACCATACCGGCCATACCCTTCAGCTTGTCCTCTTCGGAGTGGGGCGCGTGGTCGGTGGCAATGGCGTCCACGATGCCGGTGCGGATGCCGTCCACCAGCGCCTGCACATCGTCGGCGGTGCGGATGGGCGGGTTCACACGGTAATCGCAGGTATCATTGGTGAACCACAGGTGGTGCGGGGTCACCTCGCAGGTGACGGGTGCACCCCGCAGCTTTGCCATCTGGATGGCATCCAGCGCACCGCGGGTGGACACGTGGCACATATGCAGCTTGGTCTGGTAGTATTCGCTCAGCCAGCAGTTGCGCACCGTCTCGATGTCCTCAGCCAGACGGTAGTCCCACGGGCTGATCTCCATATCCTCGGCGTGGCTCATCACGGTGATATCCTTCTGGGTGCAGATGGCGAAAGCCTTTGCCATGGTGGCATTGTCCTGCACGCCGTGGCCGTCCTCGGTGATGAACTTCACACCGGCAGGCAGGGTCTTGAGGTGGTCGATGCTCACGCCGTCAAAGTTCTCGGTGATGGAGACGGTCTGGTTCACATCGCACAGGCCCACCTCGGCGGCTTTCTGTTCCACCATCATGGCCTGTGCCGCAGAAGAGCAGACCGGCTTTGTGTTGGGCATCAGGTTCACGAAGGTGTAGCCGCCGGCGGCTGCGGCGCGGCTGCCGGTCTCGATGTCCTCCTTGTACTCAAAGCCCGGGGTGCGCCAGTGGCAGTGCAGGTCCACAAAGGCGGGCAGCACGGTCAGCCCTCCGGCATCAATGACCGTTTCGTTCTCCCCGGCCAGTGCCTCCAGCTCCTGACCCACAGCAGCGATCCTGCCGTCCTTTACAAAAATCTCAAGCGGTCTTCCTTCGGTGTTCACAGCATTTACAAGCAGCATCGCAGTTCCCTCCTGATTTGCGTTTGTCTGGTTCGGCTTTCCGGCTTACGGGCAAAAAAAAACTTTTCCCCGCAAAGGGAAAAGCTCATTCTACAAAAAAAGGAAACAACGAACCCACGGCAAAACCGGATGCGAACTGCTTGTTCAGTTTGGTACACATCGCGCTTTTCTGCATGGTGCTGTCTCCTTTTATAAGTCTGGAATCTTTTCATAATATTTTAGCATAGAAGCGCGAAATGTGTCAATGCTTCCGCATATATTTTGTTGCAAAAAGGTTTACCGCTTCCCTCCCTGAATTTTAGCTACTCTACCCAAAAGCAGTTTTTCCCCGCCAGATTCAAGGTTAGTCACATCAATTCCTAGCATATTGCTGTACATTCCCGTCCGGGTGTGCTATTATAATATGGTCAAAAGAGTCAGAGGCTGTTTTCATGGCAGAGGCGTGATTTTTTCAGAGCAGCTTCATCGGAATCAGGAAAGAGAGGGTTTTCCCATGGGTTTGTTGGAGGACGCGCGGAACATCCAGCGCAAGGACCCCGCTGCACGCAACGTGCTGGAGGTCATTTTGCTGTATCCGGGCTTTCACATTCTGGTGTATCACCGCATTGCGCACTGGCTGTACCAGCATAAGCGCTTTTTCCTTGCCCGCTGGGTCAGCCAGCACGGACGCCGCCGCACCGGCATCGAGATCCACCCCGGTGCCACCATCGGCAGATGCCTGTTCATCGATCACGGCATGGGCATCGTGTTCGGCGAGACCTGCGAGATCGGGGACAACTGCACCATCTACCACGGTGTCACTCTGGGCGGCACCGGCAAGGACACCGGCAAGCGCCACCCCACTCTGGGCAACAACGTGCTGATCGGTGCAGGCACCAAGGTCCTTGGCCCGGTGTATATCGGGGACAACTCCCGCATCGGCGCAGGCAGCGTGGTGCTGCGCAATCTGCCTGCCAACTGCACCGCCGTGGGCGTGCCCGCCGAGGTGGTGCGCATCAACAACAAGGCCGTGAACCCGGCGGACGATCTGGACCAGCAGGATCTGCCGGATATCGTAGCCCAGCGCCTGACCGATCTGGACCGCCGCCTCGGCGCACTGGAAAACGCTGCGCAGGGCGACACCCCGCCCACGGCAGCGCAGATCGCCGCACGGCAGAAGTCATAACGATTCAGAATGCCCTCCGCTTGCGCTCTGGGCATCTTCAGCGGAAGAATATTTTTATAATAGAGCAACAGCGGACAGCCTGCGGGCTGTCCGCTGTTGCATTTTCACGGAAAGGGTCCAAGAGGGAAACTTGATCTGTCTGTGCTCGTTTCCTGCGGAAACAGCCGCACAGCTGGGAAACAGGCCACTTCTTCATTGCGCCCACTCCGGTGAAAAAGCAAGTCGGAAAATCCCGCAGGATTTTCCGACTTGCAACTAAAAAATATAAATTCCTTGAATCATGCCCAGAGCGAGAGCGGAGGGCATTTTCATTAAACCCTTTTTCCGCAGCCTTCCCCGGCGCAGAGGGCTTTCACCTTCTGCACCGCAGCGGCCACCAGATCGCTGATGGGCTGCTCCGGCACACCCACGATATAGTTTTCGCAGTGGTTCACCGGGATGAGCACCCGCGTCGCATGGCTCTGGCACACGGCCGTGGCCATGGCGGGCGTGATCTCACCCAGCAGGGCGTCCGCAATGACGATGCCAATGGGCCCCACGATGATATCCGCGCTGCGGCAGTTCACCGCCACTGCATTCTCGCCGGTGGCGGCACGCGGGGCACCGGCCTTGCGCATGGCGTTTGCCGCCAGACTGTTGGTGCCCACCGCAGTGAGCCGGATCTCCGGGCACTGCGTGCTCAGGGCCGCCACCAGCTGTTTGCCAAGGCCCCCGCCCTGCCCGTCGATGACGAGCACATTCATCGGCTGCATCAGAAGTCGATCTCCTCAAGGCGCAGCAGCGCGATGATATAGATCTTTACGGCTTCCAGCAGCTTGTCGATGGGTGCAGCTTCGTTTGCACCGTGCATCGGGCCGCCGAACTCCGGCAGCGGCAGGTCCACATGCTCGGGGCCGAAGCTGACAGCATAGGGGAAGTGGCGGGCATAGGTGCCGCCGCCCATGGTGAAGGGCTTGGCGTTCTCGCCGGTCACTTCGTTGTAGGTGTTGATGCAGGCCAGAATGGCGGGGCTGTCGGCTTCAATATAGAAGGGCTCGGCAGCGGTCACATCGCGCAGCTCAGCGCCGTCGCCCAGTGCGGCACGGATCTGTTCGGTCATCTTTTTGCCGTTGGTGCAGGTGGGGAAGCGGCTGTCCATGGTCTGGAAAATGCGGCCATCTTCCATGTAGATGCGGCCGCCGATCACGGTCAGCGGGCCAAAGGGGCCGTCGGCGCAGTTGATGCCCAGACCCTCACCGGCGGTGGAAGCGTGCAGCTTGCGCACGGCCTCCAGATAGGTGCGCTCGGTCTCATTGCACAGGCCGTTGTCCAGCAGGTAGTTCACCACCAGACCAATGGCGTTCACGGTGCCCTGCGGCATGGCTGCGTGGCCGGACTTGCCCCAGCCGCGGATGCGCACGCCGTCGCCTTCCGGTTCCAGCGTGATGTTGGGGGCATTCTTCAGCTTGGAGATATCGGTCTTGACCAGCGCACTTGCACGGTCGGGCACGGCATTGTTTGCCACGCCGCCCTCGATCTCCACGATGACGCCGTTGCACACCGGGCTGACGATCTTGGCACCGAACAGGCCCTTCTCGCCGTTGCACACCGGGAACTCGGCATCCGGGGTGAAGCAGAAGGCCGGAGCCGGGTAGTTTTTGAGGTAGTAGTCCACATCCTGCATGTGGGTCTCCTCGTTGGTGCCTGCCAGTGCGCGGATGGGGTAGCGCAGCTCATAGCCCTGCTCCTTGAGGAACTTCAGGGCATACAGGGTAGCCACCATGGGGCCCTTATCGTCGGCAACGCCGCGGCCCAGCAGCCAGCCGTCCTGAATGCGCATGGTGAAGGGGTCGGCCGTCCAGCCGTTGCCCACGGGCACCACGTCCACATGGCAGATGGTCGCCAGATACTTTTCAGGGTCCTTGCCGGCCAGCTCTGCATAGCCGATGTAGTTCTCGCAGTTGCGGGTGGCAAGGCCCATGCCTGCAGCCAGCTCCAGCGTCTTGTCCAGTGCGGCGCGGGGGCCTGCGCCATAGGGTGCGCCCTCCTCGGGGGTCCCCTCCACGCTGTTGACTGCCACCAGTGCGGCGATATCCTTCAGCAGCTGTTCCTTGTTTTGCGCAATATATGCGTCGATTTTCTGATTCAGTGCCTGATCCATGATCTTATCGTTCCTTTCTGTCCGGCAGCTTTGCGCCGCCGGTTCCAAAACACTTTTTTATTTTAGCATACTCAGCGGCAAAATGCCATTGTCAATTGTTGTTCTTTGCCGGAACACAGTCTTTTTTCTCAGCCCACCGAGAACAGGGTGCTCAGCGCACCCAGCAGGCCCGCGCTGGCCAGACCCATGATGATGCCCGCCAGCAGCACGCCGCCCATGCAGGCCTTGACCACGTCCTTGAACTTCATATCCAGGATCGAGCCTGCCAGCGTCCCGGTCCACGCGCCGGTGCCCGGCAGCGGGATGCCCACGAACAGCAGCAGCGCCACCTCAAGGCCGCGGCCCGCCTTGGCTTCCAGTGCGCGGCCGCCTTTTTCGCCTTTGACGATGCAGAACTTGCAGATGGGCCCGATGAGGGGCTTATGGTAGCCCCAGATCAGGAATTTGCGTGCAAACAGATAGATGAACGGCACCGGGATCATGTTGCCTACCACGCACACCAGATAGGTGGGCAGGATGGGCAGGCCCATGCCAAGCCCGATGGGGATGGCACCGCGCAGTTCAATGAGCGGCACCATGGAAACGAAAAATACCAGCAGATAGCTTTTGAGCATAGAGTCTCCTTTTCCCTGCTCTTTCCGGGAGAGCAGGCGTTTTTTACAGGTTACAGGTCAATGTCCAGCTCCACCGGGCAGTGGTCCGAGCCGAAGATCTCGTTGTGGATCTCTGCCGCCCGGATCCTGTCGGCGATGCGGCGGGATACGATAAAGTAGTCGATGCGCCAGCCCGCGTTCTTTTCCCGGGCATGGAAGCGGTAGCTCCACCAGCTGTACTTCACCTCGTCCGGGTGCAGCACACGGAAGCTGTCGGCAAAACCGGCATCCAGCAGCTCGGTCATTTTTCCGCGTTCCTGATCGGTGAAGCCTGCACTCATGCGGTTGGTCTTTGCATTTTTGATGTCGATCTCCGTATGGGCCACATTCAGGTCCCCGCACAGGATCACCGGCTTTTTCGCATCCAGCGCCAGCAGGTAGGCGCGGAAGGCGGTCTCCCATTCCATGCGGTAGTCCAGACGCTTCAGCCCGTCCTGACTGTTGGGGGTGTAGCAGTTCACCAGCCAGAACGCCGGGTATTCCAGCGTCAGCACCCGGCCCTCGTGGTCGTGCTCCTCGATGCCGATGCCGGTGGTCACGGCCAGCGGCTGCTCACGGCACCAGCAGGCCGTGCCGGAGTAGCCCTTTTTCTCTGCGGAATAGGTGTACTCCGTGTAGCCCTCCGGGGCAAAATCTGCCTGTCCCGGCTGCATCTTGGTCTCCTGCACCGAAAAGATATCGGCATCCAGCTGCGCAAAGCTCTCGGCAAAGCCGTGGGTCAGGCAGGCGCGCAGACCGTTGACATTCCAGCTGATCAGTTTCATGCTGTACTCCTTTATGTTATGCGTGATATTTGTTCTTCCATACACCGCTGCGGAAGCGGATGACAAAGCAGGTGACACGGCACATCCAGTCGATGACCATGGCGATCCATACGCCCACGGCACCCCAGCCCATCCGCACGCAGAGCAGATAGCTGAAACCAAGCCGCCACACGGCCATGCTCAGAATGGACACGAGCATGGTGAATTTCACATCATTGGCGGCGCGCAGTGCGTTGGGCAGCACAAAGGACAGGGTCCACAGCAGGATGGCAAAGCCCGCGTGGATGCGCACCAGCGTCTCGGAAAGCACCATCGTCTCACCGGACAGCGCATAGATGCCGATGAGCTTATGCAAAAACAGCAGGATGGCACCGTTGGAAAGGCCCATTGCAATGTAGGACCACAGGGAGAGCTTGCGGGTGTAGTAGACTGCCTGCTCGCTGTCTCCTGCGCCCACACAGCGGCCCACCACCGTGATCATGGCAAGGCTGAGGGCCTTGCCGGGGATGACGCCCATGCCGTCCAGATTGTTTGCCACCGCGTTGGCCGCGATCTGCACCGTACCGAAGGTGGAGATCATGCTCACCACCAGAATGCGTCCGGCCTCGAACAGGCTGTTCTCGAATGCAGAGGGGATGCCGATGCCCAGAATGCGCCGGGTCATCTTTGCATCCAGACGGGTGGTCTTGGGCACCGTGAGGGCGTTGCCCTTCTGGTAGCATCTGCGCAGGATGAGGAACGCTGCCACCACGCGGGACACTACGCTGGGCCATGCAACGCCGTCCACGCCCATTTTCAGGCCGAAGATGCACACTGCATTGCCCACGATATTGATGACATTCATCAAAAAACTGATCTGCATGGAGATTTTAGAGTTGCCCATGCTGCGGAACAGTGCCGCGCCGCCGTTATACAGTGCCAGAAACGGATAGCTGATGGCGATGATGCGCAGGTACAGCACGCTGGCGTCCAGCACATCGGCTTCAATGGCACCGTAAAACAGCCGGATCATGGGCCGGGCCAGAACAAAGCAGAATACGCCCACCAGCAGCCCGAACAGACCGCTGAGCAGGATCAGCTGGCCGGAGCTCTCGTTGGCGCTCTTCTGCTCCCGTGCGCCCAGAAACTGGCTCACCACCACCGCGCCGCCGGTGGCCAGCGCCGCAAACAGCACGATGATAAGGTTGTTGATCATGTCCACAAGGCTGACGCCCGAAATAGCCGCCTCGCCGCAGCGGGACACCATCATGGTATCGGCCATGCCGACGGTCACTTCCAGCAGCTGCTCCACCAACAGCGGGCCGGTCAGCAGCAGCAGTTCCTTTTGTGTGAACAGCGGCCTCCGCCCTCCGAAGAGCGGCTTTTTTGTTCCGCTCACCGTCTGATTTTCCATTGATATGCTCCTTTCCCCCGTGCCGGGCCTCTTTTCCCCTGCACGCCGTCTGCCGCACACAAGGCAGACTCCCCATTGAATGTATCCATCATAACACACAGGCCGACGCTTGTAAAGAACTGTCGTATCCTGTGTGTTTTTTGCGCGGCATCCGGGGTGTTTCTGCTGCTTTTGGGCTTGTTCGTCAGTTTGCCGGGAACTCTTCGTCAAATTTGTGCGTTCCTCCAAAAATGAGTTTTTTCGGACGTCTTTTGGTGAAAAATCAAAAAAAGGGCTTGTATTTTTATTTGAAAAGTGGTATGTTGTATCCAACAAAGCTGCAGTGTTGGATACATGAACTTCTCAGAGCGGTTTTTCGCTCATTATCGCGCTTTGTTCCTTATTTTTGCTATTTTCTTCATTTACCTTCTTATCATTTACCCTGCCTGCCCCGCAAGGGGCAAGAAAAGCGATGACTCAACCTGCACGAGTCACCGCTTTTTCTTTTTGTCTGTGCTATCGCAAGCCTAACCATTTAAATGCCCTCCGTTTCACTCTGGGCATTTTCAGCGGAAAAATATTTTTTTATTGCAAACAAGCCAGCCCTGCGGAGCTAGCTTGTTTGCTTTTTCACAGAAAAAGTTGCTTCTTGTGCAGAGAGCGGTCGCGTGGGACAGGCTTCATAGCTTTTATAAAAATCATCGCCGCCGGGGACGCTCCGCTGGGCCAGAGGCAGGGAGGGGTGTTTCGAGTCCCCCCTCCCTACCTCTGGACTCCACCCACCCCGCAACGAGAAAGGGGCTGCTCGCCCCTTTCAGACCCCAAAGCTGTTGGGCTCCATACAAAAAATCCAAGTCGCTCCGCTAAAGGATTTTTTGTGTTCCGCCAATTTTGAGTCGCTTGCGCGACGAAACGTAAGGGCAACAGCATATTTTCATGCTGACGCGAATGCTCCCGCAGGGAGCCAGCGTCAGCAAATACCGTTTGCCGTTACGACCTTTCCCGTGAAAAAGCAAATCAGGAAGATCCGCAGATCTTCCTGAGTCGCAAATATTAAAAATAATTTTTCCGCTGATGATGGCGCAGCGCACGCGGAGCCATTTTAAATCGTCAGCCCTTCACAAGTTCCGCAAATGCGTTTCGCACATCACCGGAGAAGTACAGCGTGCCCAGCGCGCACACCGGGCCTTCACCGCCCAGCTCCACCGCCCGGGCCACGCCCGCTTCGATGGAGTCGGCCGCTTCTGCCCTGCAGCCAGAGGCCCGGATGTGTTCTGCCAGCACCTCGGCAGGCATTGCCCGGGGCGTGTGTGCCGTCACCGTGACGAACCGCACGGCCAGCGGAGCCAGCAGGCTCAGCATCTGATCCACATCCTTGTCTGCCATGATGCTGACCAGAAAAACAAACTTCTGCCCCGGAAAACGGTCTTTCAGGCTCTGCACCGTGGCCCGCATTCCATGGGCGTTGTGGCTGCCGTCCAGCAGGAAGGCGGGCGCGTGCCGCAGCAGCTCGAACCGGCCCGGCCAGCTGACCGTTTCCAGACCTGTGCGGATGGCGCTTTCCGGAATGTTCCAGCCATGGGTGCGCATCACCCGCAGAGCCGTGACCGCCAGCGCCGCATTCCGGGGCTGGTAGCTGCCGATCAGGGGCAGGTGCACATCGGTCAGGCCGTCAAAGTCGAACTCCACAGCGTCAAGGCTGCCGCCCTCGTATTTCAGCCTGCTGAAATCTACCTCAGTCAGCTCGGCGTGCTTTTCCGCTGCCACGCGGCGGATCACGGCGTCCGCTTCCGGCGCACCGCCGTAGCTCACCACCGGGCACCCTTCCTTGATGATCCCAGCTTTGGCGGCAGCGATGTCCCCAAGGGTGGGGCCAAGCTCCTTCACGTGATCCATGCCCAGTGCCGTGATGACTGCGCATTCCGGGGCATCAATGACGTTGGTGGAATCCAGCGTGCCGCCAAGGCCCACCTCCAGCACCACGATCTCACATTTCTGCTGGGCAAAATAGAGCATCCCCAGCGCCGTGATGATCTCAAACTCGGTGGGTACATCCTCCATGGTGTCGGCGGCAGGCTTTACCTGCTCCACCAGTCTCACCAGCTCTTCATCCGGGATCTGCATCCCGTTGACCTGGATGCGCTCGTTGAAGCGGTTGATGAAGGGCGAGGTGTACAGGCCCACCCGATAGCCTGCGGCCTGCAGGCAGGACGCCATCATGGCGGCGGTGCTGCCCTTGCCGTTGGTGCCTGCAACATGCACGAATCTGAGCTGTTTGTGCGGGTCGCCCAGTGCGGCCAGCAAGGTGCGGGTACGTGTCAGGCCGGGCTTGTGGCCGGCCCACTGGACGGCGTGGATGTATTCCATTGCCTGTTCGTAGTTCATTGTAATGCCTCGATTCAAGATGATGCGCGCCGCGTGGCGCGCAAATGATGTGTGCTGACGCAGCAATGCTGGGAACGGACGATTTAAAATGCGCTCCGCTTCGCTCTGCGCATAAATAGCGGAATTATGATTTTTATTTCGCGTTTGTCGCGCTCTGCGGAGCGCTCCAAACGCATTTTCACAAGAGGGGTCGTAACCGCAAACGACAGCTGCCGCGCCTGCTTCTGTTGGAAGCGGCGGCGCGGGGGAAAATGGCTCAAACCAAAAGAGAGCGCAGCGGAGACCATTTCCAACAGTTTTTTCTTATTTTTTCACCATCTTCATCAGGGCACGGTTTTCCAGCAGGATGCGCAGCAGCACGGTGTTCACTGCAGCCAAGATCAGTGCATTGGGGATGCGCACGGCCAGCGTTGCCCACGGGTAGCCGTAGAAGATGCGCAGTGCCAGCGAGGTGATGACCATGGAACCCACAAAGTGTCCCAGCAGCACGCTGATCTGCAGCCGCAGGCCGGTGCGCAGCCCGGGCAGCTTCTGCCATGCAAGCCCCGCCACCAGACCAATGGCACCCGCGCCCAGCGTGATGAGCGGGTTGATGGCGTAGCCTGCCAGCACGCCGCCGATCATATCGGCCACAGCGCCCACGGCAAAGCCTGCTCCCGGGCCGAACAGCAGCGCTGCCAGCAGCACCGGCAGGCTGCCCAGATTGAACCGCACAAAGCCGGTGGAGATGCTCAGCACCTGGCTGAACACGATGCTCATTGCCACCAGCAGGGCCAGCATGGTGAGCGTACGGACGGAATTTTTCGAGTTGTTCATATCAACTGTCCTCCTTGCAAAAGGAATACCGGGTGGGCGGTCTGCACAAACAAAAACGCCCTCCCTGTGACAAACCGCACAAAGGAGGGCGTGAATCCAACAACTTTCACTTCCGGGCGGGACGCAAGCCGTCTCGCCTGCACCCAAGTCCATGCAGCAGCGGGATGCAGACCATGCACCGCGGGTACACCTTCGTCCACAGCACAACTCCCCGTTGATGCGGCACTTAACGCACATGGTCTTACTCTGTTGATGGCTTTATTATAGTCTTTTTTCTGCGGCCTTGCAACCATATCAATGGATAACTTTGCTAAAACACAGCACCAATTTTTAGCAGTTGTGCATAGCATCTGCCGGGTTTTGGCCTGTGTCCCCTTTTCATTTGCCGCATAACGTGGTAAGATGGGTTTAACCTTAAATATGGAGTTTTCTCCCGGAAAGGAATGTTTCCCGATGAAATTCAACGAAATGACCTATACCCGCCCGGACATCGATGCTCTGCTGGCCCGGTGCAGGGAGCTGGCCGCAAAGGCCGCTGCCGCACCGGACGGCGATGCCCTTGTCCGGCTCTACTATGAGCAGAGCGAAGCCTTTGCAGAGTACAACACCGCCGCGAACCTCGCCAACATCCACTACACCTGCGACACCCGCGACGCTTACTGGAAGGCCGAGCAGGACTTCTTTGATGCCAACGGCCCCGCCGTGACCAACGCCAGCGTGGAGATCAGCCGGGCATTTCTGGCAAATCCCCATGTGGACGCCCTGACCGAAAAATTCGGCACCACCTGCGTGGCCGGCATGAAGAACGCCGTCCTCAGCATGGACGACCGCACCGTGGAGCTGCAGCAGCAGTTCAATGCTCTGGTGAGCCGCTACCAGCAGATCTACGGCGGCGCACTGGTGGAGCTGGACGGCAAACAGCTCACCATCCCCCAGCTGGGCCCCTACAAAGAAGATCTGAATCCCGCTGTGCGCCGTGCCGCCTACGAAGCCGAGGCCGGTTACTTTGACGCCCACCGTGCCGAGCTGGACGAGCTGTACGGTCAGATCGTCCAGAACCTGAATGCACAGGCCCGGGTGATGGGCTATCACGACTACAGCGAGCTCTCCTATGTCCGCATGAACCGCATCGGCTACGGCCCGGAGGAGATCCGGAAATTCCGCGATCAGGTCGCAAACGATGTGGTGCCTCAGCTGCAGAAGGTGATGGCCCTGCGCGCAAAGCGCACCGGCATCGCCCATCCCGCCTTTACCGACCTGCCCATTCTGTTCCGGGACGGCAACCCCAAGCCCATCCCCGGCTACAAGGCCCGCATGGATGCCGCCCGCACCATGTACCACGAGCTGAGCCCCGAGACCGCCGAGTTCATCGACTTTATGCAGGAAAACGAGCTGTTCGATGTGGAGAGCCGCCCCGGCAAGATGTCCGGCGGCTATATGACCAGCCTGCCCAGCTACAAGGCCCCCTTCATCTTTGCCAACTGGAACGATACCTCCGGCGATGTGGACGTTCTGACCCACGAATGCGGCCATGCCTTTGAGGGCTATGTAGCCGAGCGTGACCCCGCCATCCCCGCCGATCTGGAATGCCCCGGCATGGAGAGTGCAGAGATCCACTCCATGGCCATGGAGTTCCTCACCGCGCCGTGGCATCATCTGCTCTTCGGTCGGGATACCGACAAATACGCCCTGCTGCACGCCGAGGACAGCTTCGTGTTCCTTGCCTACGGCTGTGAGGTGGACGAGTTCCAGCACATCATGTACCAGAATCCGGACCTGACCCCCGACGAACGCAATGCCGAGTGGCTCAAGCTGGAAAAGAAATACCGCCCGTGGATCGATTTTGACAATCTGCCCTTCTATGGCCGGGGCGCAGGCTGGCAGCGCCAGCTGCACATTTATGAGTGCCCCTTCTATTATATCGACTACTGCCTGTCCACCATGGCCGCGCTGCAGTTCTTCCTGCTGAGCCTGACCGACCACAAGGATGCGTGGGAGCGCTATCTGCGCCTTGTGCGCCGCGCCGGTACGGCCAGCTACACCGAGCTGCTGGAGACCGCCGGGCTGAAAGTCCCCTTTGAGGAGGGCAGCATCAAGGGCATTGCCCAGCAGATGACCGACTGGCTGGAAAACCATCAGGTGTAAGAAGCCGTTTTCATCCGCACTGCACACCATCTGAACGGTCGTTTTGATGCATCTGAAGGGCGATTCATGCCGTTTTGCTGTCAGAGGCCGTAAAATCTGGTATGCTCTGGACAGAGAAAAAGCATTTCTGTGAAGCGAAAGGAGATCCTTATGAAACTGACCGGACTGTTCAAGCGCGGTGCCGCCTGCCTGTGCACCGCCGCCATCCTGATGGGCGGCGTCTCCGCCTTTGCCCTGAGCCCCGCCCTTCCGGACGAGCCTGCCCCGGCAGAGCTTTCTGTGACCAATGCGGTGTCGGAGGCACAGCTGCGCTCTGCCCTGTCCAAGTTCACTGTCACCTATGACAGCGAGGCCGAGGGCTGGCAAATCGATTCTCCCTACGAGGAGGCCAGCATGGAAAAGGCCTCCTGCGGCCTGTACCCCTACCTGTTTGTTACCAACGATGATCCCACCGTGTATCTCAGTCTGGGCATGACCTACTTCGGCAATAAAAAGCTGGACATGAAATCTGTTCGGGTAGAGACCGAGGATAACTACTACGACTTCACCTGTGATGAAGAGTTCATCGGCGGCTATGACAACGACCTCAAGGCATGGTTCGACTATGAGCTGTTCGATATGGACGACGAGACCAGCTGGCTGAACGAGTGGCTTGCCGCCAAGAGCGTCACCGCCACCTTTACCGGCAGGGACGGCTCCACCAAGACCTACACCCTGACCAAGGACAACCTGCAGGCCATCCGGGACGTCCTGAACGTCTACGACACCCTGCTCGGTTCCGATGTTTCCACTGCGCGTGTCGTGCTGCGCAGCCTTGTAAAGTAAACATTATCTGCTTACAGCAAAAGCCCCCGGAACGTTTCACACCGTTCCGGGGGCTTTGTGTTATGCCTTATTCAGGTTCAGGCACTTCTCTTACAGGTTGAAGTAGCGCTTTGCGTTGTCGAAGCAGATGCCCTTGACGATCTTCTCCAGAGACTTCTCGTCGTTGGGATACTCGCCATCCTCGACCCACTGGCCGATGATGTTGCACAGGATGCGGCGGAAGTAGTCATGACGGGTGTAGCTCAGGAAGCTGCGGCTGTCGGTCAGCATACCAACGAAGTTGCCCAGCAGGCCCAGGCTTGCCAGACGGGTCATCTGCTCTTCCATGCCGATCTTGTGGTCGTTGAACCACCATGCGGAGCCGTGCTGGATCTTGCCCGGCACCTCGCTGTTCTGGAAGCAGCCCAGAATGGTGCCGATCTGTGCGTCGTCGGCAGGGTTCAGGCTGTAGATGATGGTCTTGGGGCACTCGTCGGTGTCGTTCAGGGCGCTCAGCAGGCTTGCGATCTCGCCGCCGCAGGTAGCGGTGTTGATCATATCATAGCCGGTGTCGGGTCCCAGCAGAGCGTTCATCTTGCGGTTTACACCGCGCAGGCAGTTGTAGTGGATCTGCATGGCAATGCCCAGACGGTGATACTGCTTGCCCAGATGGATCAGGATGTAGGTCTGGTACTTCTCAGCCTCTTCGGTGGTGCAGGTCTCGCCCTTCATCACCTTCTGGTAAATGGCGTTGACCTCTTCCTTGGTGGCCTCACGGTAGGGGATGTAATCCAGGCCGTGGTCCGAAGCGCGGCAGCCCATCTCGGCAAAGAACTCGATGCGCTTGGTCAGGGCATCAGTCACGCAGTCGATGCAGGCCAGCTTCTCCTTGCCCACAACAGCGGCCAGCTTGCCCATGTACTCTGCAAAGCCGGGCTTGTTGATGTTGATGGCCTTATCGGGACGGAAGGAAGGAGCCACGGTGAACTTGATGGTGGGATCTTCCTTGATCTTCTTGTGCCAGTACAGATCATCGATGGGGTCATCGGTGGTGCCGATGAAGGCAACGTTGGACTGCTCGATCAGGCCGCGGACGGTCAGCTTGGGGTCATGCTGCAGCTTGTCGTTGCACAGGTTCCAGACTTCCTCAGCGGTATCGCCGTTCAGCACGCCCTCGTAGCCGAAGAACACATGCAGCTCCAGATTGGTCCAGTGGTACATCGGGTTGCCGATGGCCATGGGCAGAGCCTCTGCAAACTTCTGGAAGCGCTCGCGGTCAGGCTTATCACCGGTGATGTACTCTTCGGGCACACCATTGGAACGCATCACGCGCCACTTATAATGATCGCCGAAGTAGCTGCCGTCCGGGTTGCGGCCACCCAGCCACACCTGAGCGATGTTCTCAAAGCGGCGGTTCTCGTAGATCTCACGGGGAGGGATGTGGCAGTGGTAGTCGCAGATAGGCATATCCGCAGCGTAGTCGTGGTACAGATGCTGCGCAGTGGCAGACTGGAGCATGAAGTCCTTATCCATAAATGCTTTCATGGGTTGATAACTCCTTTTCTCTGATCGATGTTTGTTAGAAAATAGTCAAACGTTGTGTACAACGGGGCACCCGCCTGCACGGGCAAACTCGTCTTACTTCTAGTATAGCGGAAAATTTGCATGTATACAACTGAAAAAGTGACAAATTTTCTAGCACACAATTGTGCTTTTCGCTGGAAATGCCCCAAAACGGCACCTTTGGGCTAAAAATATTGCACAAAGCCCTTGACTTATTTGTATACAACAGCATAAAATAGGGTAAGGAGCAGAGGGCAGACAAAGAGGCTCTCTGATAAGCAAAGCAAGTTTATAAAGGAGATCAACAAGATGGAAACTTTGAACTACAAGGTTCTGGAAGGCACCGGCTACAACGGCTACATCCTGAAGGATGCACCCGTCAAGGTCATGCAGTTTGGCGAAGGCAACTTCCTGCGTGCTTTCGTGGATTACTTCTATGACATCGCAAACGAGAAGGCCGGCTACAACGGCAAGGTCAAGCTGGTGCAGCCCATCAGCAACTTCCCCCAGATGGCAGACTGGATCAACGAGCAGGAGGGCCTGTACACCCTGTACCTGCGCGGCAGCGAGAAGGGCCAGAAGGTCGATGCAAAGCGCGTGATCTCCTGCGTGTCCGACTGTGTGTGCCCCTACATCGACGGCAAGTGGGACGAAGTGCTGGAACTGGCACGTTCTGCCGATCTGGAGACCATCGTTTCCAACACTACTGAGGCCGGCATCGCCTACACACAGGGCGACAGCCAGTTCGATCAGGTTCCTCCCAACAGCTTCCCCGCAAAGCTGACCCGCGTGCTGTTTGAGCGCTACAAGGCATTCAACGGCGCTGCTGACAAGGGTCTGGCCATCCTGTCCTGCGAGCTGATCGACAACAACGGCAAGGAGCTGCAGAAGTGCTGCAACAACTATGCTAAGGACTGGAATCTGGAGCCTGCATTCATCGACTGGATGAACAACGCAAACACCTTCTGCTCCACTCTGGTGGACCGCATCGTTCCGGGCCGCATCCGCGATCCCAAGGAACTGGCTGCCATGGAAGAGGCCAACGGCTACCATGATGCCGCTCTGGACGTGGGCGAAGTGTTCGGCGTGTGGGTCATCGAGGGTCCCGCAGAGCTGGAGGACAAGCTGCCGTTCAAGAAGGCCGGCGTCAACGTCATGGTCGTGCCCGATGTTACCCCCTACAAGAAGCGCAAGGTCCGCATCCTGAACGGTGCCCACACCGGCTTCGTTCTGGGCGCATATCTGGCCGGCTTCGACATCGTGCGCGACTGCATGCACAACGACACCATCCGCGGCTTCATGAACAAGATGCTGCACGAGGAGATCATCCCCACCCTGCCGCTGGACAAGAAGGATCTGGAAGAGTTTGCCTCCGCTGTTGAGGACCGCTTCAACAACCCCTTCGTCAACCACGAGCTGATGAGCATCTCCCTGAACTCCACCTCCAAGTGGAAGGCCCGCAACATGCCTTCCTTCCTGGCTTACATTGAGGAGCAGAAGCAGCTGCCCAAGTGCCTGACCATGTCTCTGGCAGCCTACATTGCCTTCTATTCCAGCGACATTCAGGAGCGTACCGCTGACGGCCTGATCTGCAAGCGCCCCGCCGGCAACACCTACAAGATCCAGGATGACGCATGGGCTCTGGACTTCTACTATGCACACAAGGACGACACCGCTGCCCAGCTGGTGCACGCTGTGCTGACCAACACCCAGATGTGGGATCAGGATCTGACCAAGATCGAGGGTCTGGAGGCCGCTGTTCTGGCAGACCTCGAGAAGATCCGCACCGAGGGTGCCGAGGCTGCCTACAAGAGCTGCCTGTAAGCCTGATCGTTTAAAAGAAACATTGCTTTGAGGTGTGAACCCTCTCAGTCCGCTTCGCGTCCAGCTCCCCCGAGGGGGGAGCTTTTGCGGAAACGTAAAGTTTTCATCGCAAAGACCTCGCCCTTCGGGAGAGGTGGCATCGCATGGCGATGACGGAGAGGGTTCATTCCCTTTTGTGCTTTTAATTGTCAACAAGGAGAACAACTATGCCGCAGGCAATTCATATCAGCCCCATCGACAACGTGGTCGTTGCTCTGCACCCCATTGCCAAGGGCACGCTGGTGGAAGTGGACGGTCTTTCCGTGACTGCTCTGGAGGACATTCCGCAGGGCCACAAGATGGCGGTCAAGCCCATCAAGAACGGCGAGAACGTTATCAAGTACGGCTTCCCCATCGGCCACGCCACCGCTGACGCCGCTCCCGGCAGCTGGATGCACACCCATAACGTGCACACCAACCTGTCCGGCGAGGTAGAGTACAGCTACAACCCCGCCCCGGATCTGGCTCCCCTGCCCAAGGTCGAGCCGGAGACCTTTATGGGCTTCCGCCGCAAGGACGGCCGCGCCGCCATCCGCAATGAGATCTGGATCATCCCCACCGTGGGCTGCGTCAACGACATCGCCAAGAAGATCGTTGCCGACAATCAGGATCTGGTCACCGGCTCCATCGAGGGCCTGTACACCTTCACTCATCCCTTCGGCTGCAGCCAGACCGGCCACGACCATGCACAGACCCGCAAACTGCTGGCTGCGCTGGTGCGCCACCCCAATGCTGCCGCTGTTCTGGTGCTGCATCTGGGCTGCGAGAACCTGCAGCACGATCAGTTCGTGGAAGAGCTGGGCGAGTACGACCACGACCGTGTGAAGTTCCTTACCTGTCAGGAGGTGGACGATGAGTTCACCGCTGCCCGCGATATCCTCAAGGAACTGGCCGCTTATGCCGGTCAGTTCAAGCGTGAGCCCATCCCCGTGTCCGATCTGGTGGTGGGCATGAAGTGCGGCGGCTCGGACGGCCTGTCCGGCATCACCGCCAACCCCACCATCGGCCGCTTCTCCGACATGATGGGCCAGCGCGGCGGTTCCACCGTGCTGACCGAGGTGCCCGAGATGTTCGGTGCCGAGGGCTTCCTGATGGATCGCTGCATCAACCATGACGTCTTTGTCAAGGCCGAGCACATGATCAACGGCTTCAAGGATTACTTCATCAGCCACAACGAGGTGGTCTACGATAACCCCTCTCCGGGCAACAAGCAGGGCGGCATCACCACGCTGGAGGACAAGAGCTGCGGCTGCGTCCAGAAGGGCGGCACTGCTCCCATCATGGATGTCATCGGCTACGGTGATCCTGTTGTCACCAAGGGCCTGAACATGCTGTACGGCCCCGGCAACGATCTGGTCTCCGCCACGGCCATGACCGCCGCAGGCGCACACCTGATCCTGTTCTCCACCGGCCGCGGCACCCCGTTCTCGGCCCCGGCCCCCACCCTGAAGATCTCCACCAACACCCCGCTGGCCCAGAAGAAATCCGGCTGGATCGACTTCAACACCGGCGTGATCGCAGATGGCGAAAAGACCATCGACGAGGCTGCAAAGGACCTGCTGGATCTGGTCATCCGCGTTGCAAGCGGCGAGCAGACCAAGGCCGAGAAGCACGGCTTCCGCGAGATCTCCATCTTCAAGGACGGCGTCGTTCTGTAAAAATCAAAGGCTGCTGAGCGGTTTGCGCCGTCCGGCAGCCTTTTTGTGCATCTGTGCGCCACAGAAAGGATGTGTTTTTATGGCTATGACCACCCGTATGATGATCTATGCGTTCCTGCTTTACGGCGGCATTTTTGCCGCTATCGTGGCCGTTATTGCAAGGGTCATAAAATATCTCATCCGCTATGGCATTGATTATTATTTTGAAAAGCTAAAAGAACATCAGAAGGACTGAACCCTCTCCGGCATCGCCTTGAGATAAAGCGCAAAAAGTTCCCCCTTGGGGAAGCTGGCTGTGAGCTTGCGAACAGACTGAGAGGGTTAAAACAGGAGGTATATTTTATGAATCAGATCACCACCCGTTACGTCACCGAAAACGGTGCCTGCTACGAGCAGTATGTCATCACCGACGCCGAGGCAAAGACCGAGCTGGTCATCACCCCGGAGCGCGGCGGCATGATCACCGGCTTCTCGCTGAACGGCGAGGAGTACATCTGGACCCGCCACCCCAATTTTTCCGAGTGCAACCGTCCCCGCTTCGGCGTGCCGGTGCTGTTCCCCAACTGCGGCCTGCCCGATAACGGCGTGCATATCTTCGACGGCAAGGCATACCCCATGGAGAACCACGGCTTTGCCGACCTGTGCGCATGGGATGTGGAGAGCGTCGGCCCGGACGGCGTGACCCTGATTCTGGAGTCCACCCCGCTGACCAAATTCCTCTATCCCTTCGATTTCACCGTGCTGATGAACTATAACCTTGAGGGCAACACTGCCGCCATCAACATGACCGTAATCAACGAGGGCGATACCAACATGCCCTTCAGCTTCGGCTTCCACCCCTACTTCAAGGCTTCCAAGCTGGAAAACGTGGACTTTGACATCCATTGTGCCACCTGCTCCGAGAGCGCCAAGGGCGAGCAGCCCGCTGCCCCGGAAAAGATCACCCTCACCCGCAAGGAAGGCGCCGACAACAGCGTGCGCCTGCTGACCGGCGTACAGTTCCCCATGACCCTCACCGACAGCGGCAACGGCCACAAGGTGACTGTGGATGCAGACGACAGCTTCGACCACGCCGTGCTGTGGCAGCAGGATGCCGAGAGCTTTGTGTGCATGGAACCCTGGAACGGCTGGGCCAACAGCGTCAACGAGGAAGGTCGGCACGAGGTGCTGGAGCCGGACGAGGCCATGACCGCCGATTGGAGCATCACCATCGAGAAGGTCTAAGCTTCATATCGTATAACAAAAAGGACACACCGTGGCAGGTGTGTCCTTTTTGTTATTGTTCAGTTCTTTGCCGGAATCACAAAGCTCTTATTTTCCGCCGGGTCCCAGTAGAGCAATTCCACCCTGCCGCCCTGTGCCAGCAGTTTTTCCTTCGGCTCCTGCTTTTGCCAGCAGCGTTCCAGCAGTTTTTCCATGTCGGCATCGGCAGACACCTTTTCCGGGCAGAGGGTGCTGCCCTGCCACTTGCCGTCTGTGTACAGGCTCAGCACACCGGCATTGCCCGCCAGAATCGCGGCAACGTCCTTCTTCATGCGGTCGTAGTCATACTCCACCGCCTTGTACTGCCCGTGCCACAGGCCAAAGAACACCGAGAACTCTCCGCCCAGTTCAATGAGCAGATTCTCTTCGTTGTGCGGATTCTTGACCACAAAGGCCACATCTTCGTTTTCCATGTAGTCGAAGTCCGGCTCCTCATTCGTGTGCACGGTAACATGCTGGCTGCTCAGCGCCGCAAGCAGGTCCTCCTGCACGGCACTGGTATCCGGGATCTCATCATAATTGATATTTGCGTTCATGGGATGCTCCTTTTCTCTGTGCTATTTGTGTTGTTATTTTTCACCAGACCGCACAGGCCTACTTATTTTCCTTCATATTGCCGGATCATTTTTATACGCTGTGTAACAGAATATATAAAACGGTTCACCCTACTTCACATTGGATCAACGCTTTTTGACTCTAACCATCGAACACACGACCTCGATATGCTCACTGTGGGGGAACATATCCACCGGCGTGTTGCTCTCCACTTTGTATCCCTTCCGGGTCAGCAGCTCAAGATCCCGGGCCAGTGTGACCGGGTTGCAGCTGACGTACACCACACGCTTCGGGGCCATGCGGGCCACGCTTTCGATAAACTGCGGCGTAGAGCCCTCCCGCGGCGGGTCCATAAAGATCACGTCTGCCCGCTCGCCTGCGGCGGCAGCCTCGCCGATCCACTGGGTGGCATCGGCGGCAAAGAAGCGGGCGTTCTTCACACCGTTGTGCTTTGCATTGCCAATGGCGTCGTGCACGGCGTCGCGGTTCAGCTCCACACCCACCACCTGCTTTGCGTGGTCGGCGGCGGTCAGGCCGATGGTTCCGATGCCGCAGTAGGCATCCAGCACCACCTCTTTGCCGGTCAGCTTTGCGGCGTCCACCGCAAGGCCGTACAGCACTTCGGTCTGGGCGTGGTTGATCTGATAAAAGCTGCGTGGGCTGATGGCATAGGTCTTGCCGCAGAGGGTATCCAGAATGAAGCCCTTGCCGTACAGCACCTTTTCCGCTTCGCCCAGCACTACGCTGGTCCTGCGGCTGTTCACATTCTGCACGATGGTGGTGATGGTCACGCCCTGCCTTCCGGCTTCGGTCAGCAGTGCTTTGACAAAGTTTTTGGCTCCCGGCAGCACCGGCTGGGCCGTTACCAGCACCACCATCACCTGCCCGGTCATGACGCCCCGCCGCAGCAGGCAGTGACGCAGAAGGCCGGTGCCCTTATCCTCATTGAAAGGCTGGTAATGGCAGGCGCCCGCCGCTGCGCGCACAGCCAGCATGGTCTTGTCCAGCACTTCGTCCTGCAAAAGGCAGCTTTCCACCGGCAGCACCTTATGGCTGTTTGCCGCGTAAATGCCGGAAGTAAGTTTTCCACCCCAGCCAGTGGTAAAGGTTGATATCACCTTGTTCCGATAGTGGTAAGGCGTTTCCATGCCCCGGATGTGCTCCACCGGGCCGAATCTGCCCAGCAGCTTTTTCACGGTCTCTTCTTTCTGCTTCAGCTGTGCGGCGTAGTCCATGCCCAGCATCGGGCAGCCGCCGCAGTTCTTGGCACGCAGTTTGCAATCCATCTTCCGCTCTCCTTTTTACCCATAAGGGTCATACAGATCATATTCTTCCGCTTCCAGATGCTTTTCCTCCAGCACCTTCATGGCCTGTTCCAGCTCGCTCTGGCCGCAGCCGCTCTCGCTCACCAGCGCGTGCACCGCCGCCGCAAGGTCGCCGCCAAAGAGGGTGTCCAGCCGTTCGCGCATGCTCCACACACTGTATGCGCGCCGGGTCACAGCAGGCATATAGGTATTTCGGTTGCCGTCCTTGCCGCTTTTCACCCAGCCCTTCTCCTCCAGCCGGTAAAGAAAGTTGAGCACGGTCGCCGGGGCCCAGCCCTTTGCGCGCAGCTTTTCGTCGATGTCCCGCCGGGTCGCGGGCGCACGGCAGGCCCACACCGCCAGCATCACCTGCTCCTCTGCCGCCGAAAGCGGCTTTACACTGTCCGGGATGCCATACATCCTGCTGTTCTCCCTCCTTTCCGCATCTTTTTTACTTTTACATTTGTCTTTGTTTCTTCATTATACCTGTTTTCCCGTAAAAGTGCAAGAGCCGGAAATGCCGATGGAATCAGGCTTTTCCGGCTATATTTTACACTTGTCTTTGTTTTTGTTTTTCTGTTAAGGACATTTGTGTGCTTTGTGCCTGCGCAGGGGCTTTTGCGCCGTATCTTTGTGCAAAGATGCTCTTGTTTTCGCCCCCGCAAAACCGGTATACTACGGCTACAGCAATCAACAGAACGCACCGCAGAAAACCGCGGTGCTGTGCGATACAGGAAAGGGAGAGTTCATTATGGCACGAGTTTACAACTTCAGCGCAGGCCCCAGCATGCTGCCCGAGAAGGTACTCAAGCAGGCACAGGCAGAGCTGCTCGAGTACGGCGACAGCGGTCAGAGCGTGATGGAGATGAGCCACCGCAGCAAGTGGTTCGATGCCATCATCAAGGACACCGAGGCCACCCTGCGCCGGGTAATGAACATTCCCGACAACTACAAGGTCGGTTTCTTTCAGGGCGGTGCTACCCAGCAGTTTGCCATGGTCCCGCTGAATTTCATGACCACCGGCAAGGCAGATTACCTTGTCACCGGCAACTTCTCGAACCTTGCCGCCAAGGAAGCCGCCAAGTTCGGCGAGGTGAACATCGTTGCTTCCAGCAAGGACAAAAACTTCACCTACATCCCGGACGTGAACGCCATCAACTATGATAAGGATGCCAGCTACATCCACATCTGCCAGAACAACACCATCTTCGGCACCCAGTTCGTGGAGGTGCCGCAGGTGGAGGGTGTGCCTCTGGTGGCAGACATGAGTTCCATGATCCTCTCCAAGCCGGTGGACGTGACCAAGTACGGCTGCATCTACTTCGGCGTGCAGAAGAATGTGGCCCCCGCCGGTATGGCCATTGCCATCGTCCGCGATGACCTGCTGGGCCATGCCGCCGACAATGTGCCCACCATGATGAACTACACCACCCTGCTGGGCAAGGACAGCATGTACAACACACCCCCCTGCTGGTGCATCTATATGACCGGTCTGGTGCTCAAGTATCTGGAAAACGACATCGGCGGTCTTGCCAACATGCAGAAGATCAACGAAGCCAAGGCCAAGGTGCTGTACGACTATCTGGACGGTCAGGACTTCTTCACGAATCCTGTGGAGCATCGCTACCGCAGCACCATGAACGTCACCTTCACCAGCCCCAATGCAGATCTGGACAAGAAGTTCTGCGCCGAAGCTGCAGAAGCAGGCTTCGTGAACCTGAAAGGCCATCGTCTGGTGGGCGGCATGCGCGCTTCCATCTACAACGCCATGCCTGCCGAGGGTGTGGATAAGCTGGTGGACTTCATGGAGAAGTTCCGCAAGGAGAACGCATAAAACCCTCTCAGCCTCACTTCGTTCGGCAGCTCCCCCGAGGGGGGAGCTTTTTATCAGAAGGACATCTTGATCGAACCCGCTTTCTAAGCTCGCCCTTCGGGAGAGCTGGCACGGCGCAAGCCGTGACTGAGAGGGTTCCTGTATAATAGAAGGGAAATCTGGACTATGTACACCATCAAAACTTTGAACGCCATCAGCCCGGTGGGTCTGGCAAAGCTGAACAACAAGCAGTTTGACGTGGCTGTAGACACCGATACCCCGGACGGCATCCTCGTCCGCAGCGCCGACATGCTGAATACCGCCTTCAACGACAATCTTCTGGCCATCGCCCGCGCCGGCGCCGGCGTGAACAACATCCCGCTGGAGCGCTGCAGCGAGCAGGGCATCGTAGTGTTCAACACCCCCGGTGCCAACGCCAACGCTGTAGCCGAGCTGGTGATCGGTATGCTGATCGCCGGCAGCCGCAATGTGGCTGCTGCTGCCCAGTGGTGTCAGGGCCTGACCGGCGACCCCGCCATGGCAAAGACCGTGGAAAAGGGCAAGAAGCAGTTCGTGGGCAACGAGATCAAGGGCAAGACGCTGGGCGTCATCGGTCTGGGTGCCATCGGCTCCCGCGTGGCCAACTGCGCCATTGAGCTGGGCATGGAGGTCTACGGCTACGACCCCTACATCTCCATTGACGCCGCATGGAACCTGAGCAGTCAGGTACACCACTGCGTGAACCTGAACGACATGCTGCCGCTGTGCGACTACATCACCATCCATGTGCCCTACCTGCCCACCACCAAGGACACCATCAACGCCCAGACCCTTGCCCTGTGCAAGGACGGCGTGAAGATCCTGAACTACGCCCGCGGCGAACTGGTCAACACCGAAGCCCTGCTGGAGGCCATGGAGACCGGCAAGGTGTCCGGCTACATGACCGACTTCCCGTCTGAGGCCATTCTGGGCAAGCCCGGCATCGTGTGCACCCCGCATCTGGGCGCTTCCACCCCGGAAGCCGAGGACAACTGCGCTGTCATGGCCGCAAAGGAGCTGAGCGACTACCTGAAGAACGGCAACATCATCCACTCGGTGAACATGCCGGAGGTCAACCAGCCCCGCGCAGGCGGCAAGCGCATCTGCATCATCCACAAAAACGAGCCCGGCATGATCAGCCAGATCACCGCCCTGACCACCGAAGCCGGCCTGAACATCGAAAACATGGTGAACAAGAGCAAGAAGAACATGGCCTACACCATGCTGGACGCTACCGGTGCTGTGGACAAGAAGCTGGCCGAAAAGCTGGCTGCCATCCCCGCCGTGATCCGGGTGCGCATCCTGTAAAGCAAAACGATTTTTATTTTAGCAACCCGGAAAAGTCTGCGGATTTTTCCGGGTTGCTTTTTCACAGAGAAGGGCCGTGGCGGCAAACCGCATTTCCAAACCAGGATTTTTTACAAACTGGAAATTCTTTCTCGTCCCATCCGCCGGTTAGTTTCCATTTACAAACTGTAGTTTGTCTCAAAAAACGCGTTAGAGATAGCTTTTTCTAACTACACATCGTAAAAAGTTTACATGTATTAACATTCAAGAAAAAGCTTGAAAATGGTAAATTCTGTGCTACAATAGGCTCAACAGAAGGGAAATGTCCACCCTGTTCTCCGGCTTTTGGGCCGGCATATTCATCTTACAGGTCCTGCGGTGCAGGGCCTCTAACAGGAAATAGAAAAGGTAGGGAAGTTACTATGGATATCAAGAAGATCGCACTGTTCGCCGCCGGCACTCTGTTCGGTTCTGCCGGTTTCAAGCTGCTGTCCAGCAAGGACGCCAAGAAGGTCTACACCCAGACCACTGCTGCCGTGCTGCGCATGAAGGACTCCACCATGGAGACCGTCAGCAAGGTCCAGGAGCAGGCCGGTGACATTCTGGCCGATGCAAAGGCCATCAACGAGGCTCGTGCTGTTGAAGCCGAGGCTGCTGTGATCGAGGATGCCGCCGAGGAGACCACCGAAGAGACCGCTGAGTGAGCCTTTGCTCCTTAAAGCATGGAAAGCCCCTGTGTGGCTTTCGAGCCGCCTTTGGGCGGCTCTTTTTTGTAAACGATAGAGAAATGTCACTGCAAGTGACAAAGTGGGGAATAAGGCGGCAAGCCTGTAAATCGGATGCAGGCGCACCCCGCCGTTTTACTGCATAAGAAAGGTCTTTGCGCAATATGAAATGTACCATTCTGCATGAAGGCAAGGGCCGGATGCGCGTGCATGTGGAAAAAGTCCGCATGACCCTGCACCGTGCCGATGTGCTGGAAGCTTATCTGAACCACCATGATGCCATTGTCCATGCCGCCGTTTACGAGCGCACCGGCGATGTGGTCATCACCTATACCGGCAGACGTTCCGCTGCCATCGCTGTTCTGGCGGGCTATAAGTTCGATGTGGCCGAGTATGACGCTCTGGTCACCTCCGCCGACAGCCGCAGGCTGAACCGGGAATATCAGGATAAAATGTTCGATCTGGTGGCAGGCCGCTGCCTGCGCAAGCTGTTCCTGCCCGCACCCCTTGACGCTGCCTACACCGCCTTCCGCTCCATCCGCTTTCTCTGGAAGGGTGTGCGCTGCGTGCTGAGCCGCAGGCTGGAAGTGGAGGTGTTGGACGCTTTGTCCATCGGCGTCTCGCTGCTGCGCGGTGACTTTGGCACCGCCGGTTCTGTCATGTTCCTGCTGAATCTGGGCTCTCTGCTGGAAGAGTGGACCCGCAAGAAGAGTCTGGACGATCTGGCCCGCAGCATGGCCCTGAACGTGGACAAGGTATGGGTGCGCAGTCAGGGCACCGAAGTGCTGGTGCCTCTGACCAAAGTACGCTCCGGCGATGAGGTGGTCGTGCGCAGCGGCAACATGATCCCGCTGGACGGCACCGTGCTGGAAGGCGAAGCCATGGTGAATCAGGCGGCCCTGACCGGCGAAGCCATGCCGGTGCGCAAGGCAGAGGGGTCCACCCTCTATGCCGGCACCGTTGTGGAGGAGGGCGAATGCGTCTTTATCGCCAAGGCTGAGGGCGGTTCCAACCGCTACGACAAGATCGTGGCCATGATCGAGGAATCCGAAAAGCTCAAGTCCAGCACCGAGAACCGTGCGCTGGTGCTGGCCGACAAGCTGGTGCCATGGTGTCTGGGCGCAACGGTGGTCACCTATCTGCTCACCCGCAACTCCACCCGCGCCATCTCCTGCCTGATGGTGGACTTCTCCTGTGCGCTCAAGCTCTCCATGCCGCTGGCCGTGCTTTCTGCCATGCGCGAGTGCGGCAGCTACCACATCACCGTCAAGGGCGGCAAGTATCTGGAAGCCCTGTCCAAGGCAGACACCATCGTGTTCGACAAGACCGGCACCCTCACCCGTGCCACCCCGCAGGTGGTGGAGGTCGTGCCCTTCTCCGGCTGTAACGAGCGCGAAGTTCTGCAGCTGGCCGCCTGTCTGGAAGAGCACTTCCCCCATTCCATGGCCAACGCCGTGGTGCGTGCCGCCAAAGAGCACGGCATTTCCCATGAGGAGATGCACTCTGAGGTGGAGTACATCGTGGCCCACGGCATTGCAAGCCGCGTAGGCGGCGAACGGGTGGTCATCGGCAGCCACCACTTCGTCTTTGAGGATGAAAAGTGCACCATCCCCGCAGCCGAGCAGCAGAAGTTCGATGCCCTCAAGCCCGCGTATTCGCACCTGTACATGGCTGCCAGCGGGCAGCTGGTGGGTGTCATCTGCATCTCCGACCCGCTGCGCCCGGAAGCCGCCGCTGTGCTGAACGGCCTGCGTGCGCTGGGCATCCGAAACACCGTCATGATGACCGGCGACAGCGAACGCACCGCTGCCGCCATTGCAAAGCAGGTGGGCGTGGACCGCTTCTTTGCCGAGGTGCTGCCCGAGGATAAGGCAAACTTTGTCCAGCAGGCCAAGGCCGAGGGCCACACCGTGGTGATGATCGGTGACGGCATCAACGACTCGCCTGCCCTTTCCGCTGCCGATATCGGCATCGCCATCAACTCCGGCGCTGCCATCGCCCGCGAGATCGCCGATGTGACCATCAAGGCCGACAGTCTGGAGGAGCTGGTGGCGCTCAAGGCCATCGCCAACTCCCTGCAGAAGCGCGTGCACGCAAACTACCGCTTCGTGCTCACCTTCAACTCCGCCCTCATCGCGCTGGGTGCTCTGGGCATCCTGCAGCCGGCCTCCTCTGCCATGCTGCATAACCTGTCCACCATTGGCATCAGCCTGAAGAGCATGACCAACCTCCTGCCGGAGAACAGGGCCCCGCAGCTGAAGGCCTGAACCATTGCATAAAAACAACGCCGTGTCTGAATGTTCAGACACGGCGTTGTTTTTTGCGTTCTTATTCCAGCCCGATCTGCTGTGCGTACTCTTCCAGCAGCTCCCGCTCCAGGAACGGCGTCTTGACGCCCTCGCGGTCACGGTAGGTCTCATGGCCCTTGCCGATGACGGCGATCAGGTCGCCCTCCTGCGCGTGATCCACTGCGTAGTGCAGCGCATCCAGACGGTCGGGGATCTCCACGAACTTTGCGTCCGGGTTGCCCTTGTTCATGCCCACGCGGATATCGGCAAGGATGTCCTCCACCTTTTCAAAGCGGTTGTTGTCCTCAGTGAGGATGGAGAAATCGGCCATTTTGGCGCAGATCTCGCCCATGCCGTAGCGGCGCAGCTTGGAGCGGTTGCCGCCGCAGCCGAACACCACCACCAGACGGTGGGGCTTGTAGGCCCGCAGAGTGGTGAGCAGGCTTTCTGTGGACACCTCGTTGTGGGCGTAATCCAGCAGGATGGTGAACTTTTTGCTGATGGGCACCAGCTCCACCCGGCCCTTGACCACGCATTTGCCAAGGCCGTCGTGGATCGCCTGATCCGGCAGGCCCAGCACCTTGCCCACCGCCAGAGCTGCCAGCGCGTTGTACACGCTGAACTCACCGGGCATGTTCACCTTGACGTCCATCTCATCCTTGCCGGTCACATGGAATTTAACGCCCAGAAAATCATGGGTGCGCAGCAGCTCGTAGCCGGTCTCGCGGTAGTCGGCCTTTTCATCACGGCCATAGGTGACCAGTTTGCAGGTATGGCCTTCCAGCAGGGCTTCGGTGTTCTCATCATCAATGTTCACCACGCCCACGTCGCAGCGCTTGAACAGCTGGCCCTTCCAGCTGCGGTACTCCTCAAAGGTCTTGTGCTCACCGGGGCCGATGTGATCCGGCGAAAGGTTGGTGAACACACCCACATCGTAGTGTACGCCCGCCACGCGGTCCATCATCAGGCCCTGACTGGAAACTTCCATCAGCGCGGTGTCGCAGCCTGCATCCAGAAATTCCCGAAAGGTCTTTTGCAGCTCGTAGCTTTCGGGGGTGGTGTTGGCCGTCTCCTTGTGGCAGCCCATGTAGTAGATGCCATTGGTGCCGATCATGCCCACCTTGCGGCCCGCTGCTTCCAGCACGCTCTTGATCATGTGGGTGGTGGTGGTCTTGCCCTTGGTGCCGGTAACGCCGATCATGGTCATCTGGCGGGACGGGTTGCCGAAAAGATTGGCGCTCATCAGCGCCATGGCATAGCGGCTGCTCTCCACCCTGACCACGGTCACATCCGGCAGGGCGGAAAGGTCGATGTCGTGCTGGATGACCAGCGCGCTGACTCCCTTTGCGGCACAGTCGGCGGCGAACTCGTGGCTGTCGCGCTGGGTGCCTACGATGCACACAAATGCAAGCCCCGGGGCTGCCTTGCGGCTGTCATAGATGATATCCGAAATTTCCGTATTCAGGCTGCCCTGCACCAGAGTAAAGGGCACACCTTCCAGTAACTGTTCCAGTTTCATTGCTGCTCACTCCTCAAACGGTCGTATTCTTACATGGGATCCTGGGTCTCGTTGGCGGTCATGCGGGCGGGGTCGGTCAGCGGCGTTTCCTCCGCTGCAGCCGTATCGCCCGCAGGCTGGGCTGCGGCATCCTCTGCGCCGTCTGCCGTGGTATCATCGGCAGACGGTTCCTCGGTCTGGGCCGGTTCCTCCGGTTCCGGCACCACATAGCCGGAGGGCAGAGTCGGCTCTCCCTGTGCAAAATAAATTTTGCGGGTGCTGCCTGCGCTCACATGGCTGAAATCCAGCCTGCCGGTGTCGGTAGGGGCACAGCCCTTTCCGTCGGCATTGGTCAGCACATAGCGTGCGCGGTCCAGCTTATAATCCAGATCGTTCAGGGTGCCAAGCAGCACGCTGACCCGATCCTGATACAAAAATGCCACCTGATCGGTGTCCGCAAATTCCATGCGGGTCACATCATCCAGCAGTTCATATTCCTCCAGCTTTGCCCGCAGCGCCGTCAGGGTCTCCATCTTTTTGTCCGCTTCCTCCGGGCTGCTGGCTGCTGCGCTGTCCGACGCTGCCGTGCTGTCGGCGGCATCCTCTGCCGCAAAGCTCAGCTGCTCGCCGGGGGCAGTCGTTTTCGCCTCACCGCCGTACAGGGTCTTGAGTTCCTCCGGCTGGGCCGACCCGCAGGCCAGGATCTTGAACTGATCCGAGAGGGTCAGCCACCCGCTTTGGGTCTGCATGGCGTAGGCAGGCACCGCTTCCGTCACCTGCACCACCACCGTGTTGGGATAATCCCGCACCACCCTGATGGATTCCAGCAGAGGGAATTGGCGTTCCAGCGCCGCCTCCTTTTCGCCGGGGTCAAAGCTGAAGATATTTTCCTCCGGCGCTACACCCAGCGCCTGAATGATCTCGCTGCTGGAATAGCCGCCCGCCTCCTGCACCACAGTGCCGTCCTCCGTCTGCACCTGAATGGTGCCGATCTTGAACAGCATGGTCATGGTCAGGTAAACACCGGCGGCGATCACGGCCAGCAGGGTCACAAATGCCATCAGACGCCGCATCAGACGCCGCCGTTTCAGCGCGGCGCGGGTCAGGCGGCGTTTCTTGCGTTTTTCCCGCCGCACCGGGTCCCGGACCTGCTGTTGCTGCGCCGGGCGCAGGCGCTGATTTTTGTAGCGCTGGCGGGCGGCTCTGTCTGCCGTCTGCCCGGTCTGCTGGCTTTGGGGCCTGCGCTGCTGGGGCCTGCGGGCCGTGCCGGAGCTGTTCCGACCTGCAGACGCAGGGCGGGAACGCGGTGCGCTGCGGTTCTGGACCTGACTGCGGGTGCGCGGGGCACTGCTCTGGGCTGTGCGGCGCGGCTGGGTAGGAAACTCGATGCTGTTGTCCGTCCGGGTCCGCCGGACGGCGCCGTTGGACGTCCGGTCCGGCGCAAAGCTCAGCGGCTCACCATTAAAGCCATAGCGGCTGCCGGTGCTGCCGGAGGTCTCCTTTTTCTGTGAAGGTGCCTGAGGACGCTGCAGATCCTTCCGTAGGTCGTAGATATTGCCGTTGTTTCCACCGGATCGCTGCATGGCGTGCACCTCCTTTCCGTTTTTTCCTCGTCAGTGCTTCTGCACCAGTTTCATCAGGGCAGCGGCAATGCGGTCCAGACTGTCGTCTACCGACAGGCTGCGGGCATTTCTGCCCATTTCGGCCAGCCTACCGGGCTGTGCCAGCAGATCGGCGACGGTGCCCACCAGCTTTTCGCCCGTCAGGTCTTTTTCCTCAATGACCACGGCGGCACCGGCCTTCTGCAGCTCCATCGCGTTGAAATACTGATGGTTCTCTGCCACATTGGGGCTGGGGATGAGCACAGCAGCGCGGCCCACGGCCTCCAGCTCGGCCAGCGTCAGCGCACCGGCACGGCTGATAACAAGGTCAGCCGCTGCCAGCAGCTCCGGCATGTTGTTGATGTATTCCTTCACCACAAGGCTGCTGCCCTCGGCAAAGTTCTTTTCTTTTTCCAGATCCTTGAACAGCTGTACGCCGTACTGGCCGGTGGCATGCAGATGCAGCACCGGCTTGTGCTCCCGCTGCTCCCATGCGCACAGGTCGGCCACCACCTCATTGATGCGGCGTGCGCCCAGACTGCCGCCGAAGGAAAGCACCACGGTGCGGTCGCCTGCGCCAAGCTCGGCACGGATGGCGTCCCGCTCCTTTGCCTTTGTGAACACCTCCGGGCGCACCGGGTTGCCCACCACGATGGTCTTATCGGGTGCTCCCAGCTTTTCCACGGCGGCGGGCACAGCGGCGAACACGATGTCCACATCCGGTGCCAGCAGCTTATTGGTCACGCCCGGAAAGGCGTTCTGTTCATGGATGGCGGTATGGATGCCCATTTTGGCAGCGCAGCGCACCACCGGGCCGGACACATAGCCGCCGCAGCCGATCACGAGATCGGGCCGGACTTCCCTCATGATCTTCTTTGCCTTGGGGCCGGAAAGGGCCAGATTCCACAGGGTGACGATGTTGCGCCTGATGTTGTTCAGCGACAGTCTGCGCTGGAAACCGGTGATCTCGATGTGGTGGAACGGATAGCCCGCCTGACCCACCAGACGGTACTCCATGCCCTCCCTGCGGCCGGCAAAGTGGATCTCGGCAGAAGGATCTGCCTTTTTGATGGCACCTGCAATGGCAAGTGCCGGGTTGATATGGCCGGCAGTGCCGCCGGCAGCGATGAGAACTCGCATACTGATTTCCTCCTATATGTGTCCGGCCTTTGCCCGGAGCCTCTCATTTCCCGTTCCGTGCACGGCGGGCATCTTCCAGATTGATGGTCCTGCTGGCCCGTTCGGCCTCCTGCGCCGCACGTTCTGCCTCCCGCCGGGCGTGGTCTGCAGCCCGCTGCTGGGCCGCTCGTTCTCCGTTGCGCCCAATGTTCACCATCACGCCCATTTCTGCCAGCAGCAGGATCAGGCTGGTGCCGCCGGACGAAAAGAAGGGCAGGCTGATGCCGGTGTTCGGGATGGTATTGGTGACAACGGCGATGTTGCAGAACACCTGCCATGCGATCTGTGCCATAATGCCGATGCCCACCATGGTGCAGAACTGATTCTCGGCCTTGTAGGCGATCAGCAGGCCCTGCACGATGAACAGGATAAACAGCACGATGATGAGCGTGGCCCCGATGAAGCCCAGCTCCTCACATACCACGCTGAAGATAAAGTCGTTGGTGCTCTCCGGCAGCCAGAGCTGCTTTTCCACGCTGTTGCCAAGGCCAAGGCCCTTCAGGCCGCCGGAGCCAATGGCATACAGGCTCTGCTTGGTCTGGGGGTTCAGTTTTTCCAGATCGTCCGACCATGTTTTCAGGCGTTTTTGCAGGTACTCAATCGAGTTCACATGGGTCAGCAGCGTTTCCAGCAGCAGCGCCGCAGTGCCTGCTCCTGCCCATGTAATGATCCCGCCGCTGCCGCTCATCATCAGGATGGTGCCCACGATGGCGGTGGTCAGCAGGATGCCGGACATGTGCGGTTCCATGATCAGCAGCACCAGCACCGGCACCAGCGGCAGCACCGGCAGGATGATCTGCCGCACGATGCGGATGAACAGCCAGTCCTTCAGCCGGACCTTTTCTTTCAGGGACGGACGGAACCGCCCGATCTGCGGTGCACTGGACGCCAGATGCGCCGTGAGCAGGATCATCTCAAACTTAGCCACCTCAGAGGTCTGCAGGGTCAGTCCTCCCAGACGGATCCAGCGGCGGCAGCCGTTCAGCGGCGGAAAGGCCAGCGTGGCTGCCAACATGATCAGCACGATCCAGTAACACGGCTTGCACGCCCAGCGCAGAAAGCGGTGATCCACATAGCTCATGGCTGCCATGCATCCGATGCCAATGGCCATGCAGAGGATCTGCTGCTTGATGTAGTGCAGGCTGTCGCCCATGCGCAGGTAGCCGGTGGTGTAGCTTGCGCTGTACAGCATTACAAGGCCAAACGCCATAATGACCGCCAGCGTTGCCATCCAGTTGATCACCAGCCGGCTCCACGGCCCCGGGTCCCGCTGCAGCGGCGGGGCCCATGTCGTCTCTTTTTGTCTGTATTGTCTGCGGGCGGCTTCCATTGCCCTTCCCCCTCGTTTTTTCAGAATAAAGCGCTCAGGCCCAGCGTGCCAGACGCACGGCCAGCGCCAGCCCGCACACGCTCAGGGCGCACAGGCTGTAAAAAACATTCACCGCGCTCAGGCCGCGCTTTTCCAGCCAGCGATGCAGCGGCGCAGCCGCGAACAGCGGCCTGCCCCGGCGGCGGTAAAACAGGATCTGCAGCGCCACCATGCCGCCTTCCAGCCAGAAGGGCAGCGCCAGCGGGACGCTGAGCTCTGCATAGCCGATGCACAGCGGGATGCAGCCGATGGCTCCCGCCGCAAACAGACACCCGCATTTGCCGGGGTGCAGCTTTGCCGGCGGGAAATCCCACAGCAGAAAGGCCATCAGTGCTCCGGCCAGCGCTGCCGGGAACACCGCCAGCGGGAACCATCCCAGCTGCGTTTCCAGCATCATCAGGCCCAGCATGGCCACAAAGGCCGTGCCGCACACCGTGCCGTCCGCGCCGTCGGCCACGCGGGCCGCTTCGGCCAGCGCCACCAGCAGTGCGCCCCACAGCAGCGGTGCGGGAGCGAACCGGATATAGCCTGCTCCCGGCAGAACGAGCCCGGCAGGCAGGCAGCCACTCAGGGCAAGCAGTCCCAGTACCAGAGCCGCCGCAGCCGCTTCCAGCGCAAGGCGCGGTGCACGGCGCATGCCCAGCGCCGAACGGCTGCGGATGCACGCAAGGTCATCTGCCACGCCCACAGCACCAAAGGCAAACGTGCCCAGCAGCGCAATGAGCAGCCGGGACATCATCTGCCGGTCGCTGCCAAGCAGGGAGGGCTGCGCGGCACATGCCGCCAGCCAGCCAGCACCCACTGCAGCCAGCGTGCCCACCATCAGGCAAAGCCCGCCGATCGTAGGCACAGGCTCTTCCGGTTCCTTCCGGTCGATCTCCTGTTCCGGCTGCGCGCCGCGCATCGTGCGCTGCAGCTCCCGCAGCAGCGGCACCATCAGATTGCCGAGCGCCGCCGTCAGTGCAAAACCCAGTACCGACGCGGCGATCAAGGCGAAACGAATCATTTTTCAGTCTCCAAATTCATGCCGGAATGTTATTCTTCGGCATCTTTCTGCTCTGCGTAGAAAATTTCCAGCACCTTTTCCAGAGCCATGCCGTGGCTGGCCTTCACCAGCAGTGCATCGCCAGGCTCCATGCGGTCCAGCAGAGCGTCCGCGGCTTCGCGGTAGCTGTTTGCGTGCAGGGTCTTGACCCCCTTGGCCGCAGCCACCACAGCGGTGCGCTTTGCATTTTCGCCGTAGGTCACAAGGCAGTACAGATCGCTCTCTGCGGCCAGACGGCCCAGCTCCTCATGGGCTTCGCGGGAAAGCTCGCCCAGTTCCAGCATATCGCCCAGCAGGGCAAAGCGGCGCTTGCAGGGAAACTCCCTGAACATGGCAAGGGCAGCCTTCATGCTGTCGGGGTTTGCATTGTAGCAGTCCTCAATGACAGTAACGCCCTTGCTGTGCACCACCTTCTGGCGGCGGCCGGTCTGCTCAAAATTGGAAAGGCCCTTGATGACGCCGTGCGGGTCGCAGCCCAGACGGGTGGCGGCGCAGTAAGCAGCCAGTGCATTGGCAACATTGTGCCTGCCCATGGCCGGGATCCGCACCACAAAGGTGCCCTCTTCCTGATCTTCCAGCACAAAGCTCATGCCGTCAGTCTCCTGCCGGATGGACAGCGCACACACGTCCGCATTCTCGTCCGTCAGGCTGAACCACACCGGGCGCACATGCTCCGGCAGCTTTGCCTTGCGCAGGAAGGGATCGTCATAGTTCAGCACCAGCGGTGCACCCTCGGGCAGGCCGGCACAGATCTCCAGCTTTGCCTTGCAGATGTTCTCCTGACTGCCCAGATTCCCGATGTGGGACACGCCGATGCAGGTGATGATGCCCACATCCGGACGGGCGGCACGGGCCAGACGGTCGATCTCGCCCGCATGGCTCATGCCCATTTCAATGACCGCATACTCGGTGCTGCTGCCAATGCGCATCAGGGTGCGGGGCATGCCCAGCTCGTTGTTCTGGTTGCCCTCGGTCTTGATGGTCTCGCCAAAGCCGGCAAGGGCCGCATAGGTCATCTGCTTGGTGGTGGTCTTGCCCACGCTGCCGGTCACGCCCACCATCTTGGGGTGATACTGGCTGCGGTAGTTGGCACCCATCACCATCATCGCGTGGTAGCTGTCCGGGCAGAGGATGGCCTTCTCCGCAGGAACACCCTCCACCGGGTGGTTCACCACCACGTAAACAGCGCCGTTTTCCAGTGCCTTTGCCGCAAAGTCGTGGCCGTCAAATTTTTCGCCCGGGAAGGCCACAAAGATGCAGCCGGGCCGTACCTCGCGGCTGTCGGTGGTCACAGACTCCACCTGTACCTCTTCCGGGATGGAACCCGCGGGCACCAGCCCTGCCAGAAGCTTGCTTGCAGAAATTTTTTCCATTGGTTCTTTCCCCTCTCTTTTATCTTATAAAACCCTCTCAGTCAATGCCTGCGGCATTGCCAGCTCCCCCGAAAGGGGAGTTCTTTTGCATCTTACGATAAAGTGCAGTTCTTCAGAAGATTCACTTTACCGTGCCCACTCATAAAGCCCGCCCTTCGGGAGAGCTGGCGCGCAAGCGCCTGAGAGGGTTCTTGTTACCCACAGGTAATGGTCACGATGGTGCCGCGCTGCACGCTGGAGCCGGGCTCCTCGCTCTGCGCCTGCACCGTGCCGCCTGTATTCCCCTCTACCACGCAGTTCAGTCCGGCAGCGGACAGCATCTGGCGGGCAAAGTCCGCGCTCTTGCCGGTCACATCCGGCACCTCGGTATGGCTGCCCTCGTAGGTATCGGTATACAGATACACGGTGGTGCCATAGGCCACCTTTGCACCCGCATGGGGGTACTGGTAGGTAACAGCTGCTGCCGCCTGACTGGCTGTGCTTTCGGTCAGCTGATGCTTGAGGCCCTTGATGTTCAGCTGCACCTGTGCGCTGCTCCACTCGGTGCCCACCAGATTCGGCACCGTGACCACCGTCTGGCTGCGATCCTCGCCATCGGTGGCAATGCCAAGGTACGGCGCGATCTCGCTGATGATGTTGCCCACAACGGGAGCCGCCAGCAGGGACGAATAGTCCGTTCTGGCGTTGTTGGGGTCATCCAGCATCACATAGACGATGATCTCCGGGTCGTCGGCGGGCAGCACGGCGGCAAAGGATGCCACCTTCTTGTAGTCGCCATCAGCGCGGCGGTCCATGTTCAGCTGTTCGGAAGTGCCGGACTTGCCGCCGATGCGGTAGCCGGACACATAGGCATACTTGCCGCCGCCTGTACCGGCGCCCACCTCATATTCCATGATCTGGCGGATCACGTTGCTGGTGCTCTCGCTGACCACCTGACGGCGGACATTGGCGCCGATCTCCTCAATGACGTTGCCGTTGGCATCGGTGATCTTATCCACGACATGGGGCGTGACCAGATAGCCGCCGTTGACCGCTGCTGCCACCGCAGTGCACATCTGCAGCGGGGTGATCGCCATGGCCTGACCAAAGGCCGAGGATGCCAGCTGCACTTCGCCCAGCTGGCTGCCCTTGTAGTACTGCATAAAACCGGTCTCGCTGGGCAGGTCCACGCCCGTGCGGTCGGTGAAGCCAAAGGCGTCAAAGTAATTGTAGAACGTCTGAGATCCAATCCTCTGGCCCAGCTGGATGTAATAGATATTGCAGCTCTGGCGCAGGGCATCGGCCAGATTGATGGTGCCGTGGGCCTTGTGGCCTGCACAGTGGTAGGTCTCCTTGGCCACGCCGTAGGCACCGGCGCAGGTAAAGGTGGTGTTGATATTCGCCAGACCGGAATCTACGCCCATGGCCAAGGTGATCACCTTGAACACGCTTCCGGGGTAATACAGCTCGGTGATGGTCTTGTTCTTCCACTGGATATCCCGGAAGTAGCCGGAATAGTCCGCTTCCTCGTCCAGAATGCGGTTGCCGTTTGCGTCCTTGAGCTCGTTGCCGTTTTCATCCTTTTTGTAGATGCCGTACAGCTCCGGCTCGGCGTGCACCAGCTCGTTGAGATAATCCAGATTGGCACTGTAATCCAGCGGATCGTTGGGGTCAAAGTCCGGCTTGGAGGCCATTGCCAGAATGGCACCGGTCTTGACATTCATCACGATAGCCGCGCCGCGGTTCTCCACCGTGTTGGCTGCAATGGCTTCGTTCAGATACCGCTCCACGATCTCCTGCACGTTCACATCCAGCGAAAGCACCAGATTGCTGCCGTCCTTGGCGGCAAAGGTAGTGGCATTCTCGTCCGCAATGGCATTGTTGTAGGCGTTGCGCTTGGTGATGGTGCGGCCGTCCACGCCGGCCAATGTGGACTGATAGGATTTTTCCAGTCCGTAGGTGCCGATGCCGTCTGCATCCGTAAAGCCCAGCACCGCCGCCGCAAATGCACCGTAGGGATAATTGCGCTGAAAGCTCTTCTCGCTGCCCACCGAGATATTTCCCTTGCGGGATGTGCCATTGGCACGCTTGTGCGCCTTATTGAACTGCGAAACATACGATTCAATGGACAGCTTGACGGCGTTGTTCACCTTGGTGGCCAGCACCTGATATCTGGTGTCGGTTTTGGAAAGTGCATCGTAGACCTTCTGGTACTGGGTCTGGTACGCCTCCGACGAGGTGTCCACCGCATCCAGGCTCTCACCGTCGCCGGAGAGCAGCCGCAGGGTCAGCTCCCGGCTCACCTCGGCGCACATGGCGGGGTCCAGTGTGCGCACCTCGTTGTCCTCTTCGCCGGTGGAGGTGTACAGGATCTTGCTGTTGTCCGGGTCGGCCCAGATGGTCCACACCACACTGGTGGAAGCCAGCGTGATGCCGGAGGTATCATAGATCTCGCCGCGGGTCGCCTTGATGGTGGTATCCAGCAGCTGCTGCTTTGCAGCCAGCTGACGGTAGGTCTCGCCGTTCCGGATCTGGATGTTATACAGGCTGTAGGTCACACGGATGGCCGCAAGCCCCATGATCGCAAGGGCCAGACTGCCGCAGAGCAGGCTGATCTTGGGGTTCATGCGGGCACCGGCACCGGTATCCGGCCATGGCCCTTTTATTTTTTTGGTGATCTTTCGGAAAAATTTTGGCATGGTATGCTCCTGCGGCAAAAGGCAGTTTCTGCTTCCCGCCGCACTTTTATTGGATTTGAAGTTTTTTTGCAAAGGGGGGCATAAAACCGAAAAAGCGTGCGCTGCCGCACGCTTTCCCGTACCTGATTCACCTTATGGTGCCAAGAATGTTCACTGCTCCGTTATAGATAAAGTCGGTCCACTGCCGCACAGCGGACTGGGTGCGCTCCAGCGTATCACTCTCGCCCAGACGGATGTAGGTGATCTGGCTCTGGTCGATCTTCATCAGGCCCAGACGCCCGGCGGTTTCCTCCACGCTGGTGATATTGGTCTTGCTGTTCAGGGTGCTGTTGTAATAAGTATACTGGCTCTGCTCGCTCACCAGCTGTGCCTTTGCATCCTGGATCTGATCGTTCAGCTCCACCAGCTGGGATTCGCTCCACAGCAGGCTGATGGCAAAGCCCACCAGCAGCGCAGCTGCCACCAGATTCATGGCATTGTGCACCGCTGCCTGCAGCGGCGTAAGACGGCGCTTGCCGCCCTTTGCAACACGCAGGTTCGCCTTGCGCTGTGTCTGCGGGGCTTTTCTGCGCCGCACTGCGTTATAATCGTATGCTGCCTGACCCATGGCTTGCTCTCCTCCTCACAAAACAGGTATTCTGTTCAGCATTTTTCCAAAACTCTCAGGTGGGCAGAACGGCTGCGCCGGTTTTCCTCCAGTTCCTGACTGTTTGCCTCAATGGGCTTGCGGGTGACAAGCTTTGCTTTTGCCTTGCCCCCGCACACGCACACCGGAAACTCCGGCGGGCAGGTACAGGCTGTGGACCAGCGGCGGAATTTGTTCTTCACCAGCCTGTCCTCCAGCGAGTGGAAGGTGATCACGCACAGCCGACCGCCCGGCGCAAGGTGATCAAAAATGGTGTCCAGCCCTTCTTCCAGTGCATCCAGTTCATGGTTCACTGCAATGCGCAGCGCCTGAAAGGTGCGGCGGGAAGGGTTCTTGTTCTTGCGGCGTTCTGCCGGCGGCATGGCGCTGGCCACGATGTCTGCCAGCTGCAGGGTCGTTTCAATGGGAGCGTTTTCTCTTGCTTCCACGATCCTGCCTGCGATCTGCCATGCAAAAGGCTCCTCGCCGTAATCCCGCAGGATGCGCGCCAGTTCTTCGCGGCTCTCGGTGTTCACAATGTCTGCCGCGGTCTCGCCCTGCTGGCTCATCCGCATGTCCAGCGGTGCATCTGCCCGGTAGGAAAATCCCCGGGCTGCATCGTCCAGCTGATGGCTGGAAACGCCAAGATCCAGCAGTGCGCCGTTGATCTTGTCGATGCCAAGGCTTTCCAGAGCTTGTCCCGCATAGCGGAAGTTGATCTGCACCACCGTAGCAGGCAGGCCCGCCAGACGGGAACGCGCGGTCTGCACGGCATCCGGGTCCTGATCCAGCGAGATCAGGCGTCCGCCCTTTGCCGCATCCAATCGCAGGGCGATCTGGCGGGAATGTCCCGCGCCGCCCGCCGTTCCGTCAAGGTAAGTGCCAGCCGGGTCGATGGCAAGACCCTCCAGACACTCGTTCAGCAGGACCGGGATATGCTCAAACGAGGCCGGGTCAAAGGCTGCTTGTGTTTCAAGTTCCATCGGTACGGCCTCCTTTCTTCGTTCATGGCTTTGTACATCAGCGGGCTGTGCGCGCAGTGCACGCTTTCATCCGATGACACAATTTTATTGTAGCAAATCAAGCCCTTGAATGCAAGGGTTTCCGTTTCCGTTTTTCCTGCAAAATGTAACAAAAAAAGCCCCTGCCAGCCGTCATTTTTGCCTGCAGGGACTTTGTTATTCCGGGGATGTGTAATTTGTGTGTGAGCTTGTGGGTGCAGAGCCTCTCTGCCCGGCTGTCCGGCGCTTTTGCTGCGGTGTCACATCATGCAGCCGCAGTTTATCCGTTTTTCTTGGCATTCTGGCGCAGATTTGCCCGCACATTTTTTACCTGTGCCGCATTTTCCACCATGGTCTCCTCGGTGTTGCGGAGCATATTGTCGCAGTAGTCCGTCACGGTCTGGCGCAGGGTACGCACCTCATTCTGGGCTGCGGTGGTGATCTCCGCGGCACGCTGCTGCGCCGCCTTCACGATCTCTGCCTCGCTGGTCAGGATGCGGGCTCTTTCCTCCGCCTTTTTCACGATGACCTGTGCCTGCGCGTTGGCCGTTTCCACGATCTGGGCACGGTCGTTCACGATCTGCTGGGCCTGCCGCAGCTCACCGGGCAGGTTTGCGCGGATCTCGTCCAGCAGATCACGGATCTGCTCCACGTCCACGATCTTCTTGCCGCCGGACAGAGGGACATTTGCGCCTTCCTCCAGTGCATCCTCAATGGTATCCAAAAGTTCGTTCACGTTCATAGTGCTTCTCCCTTCTGCTCATCACCGGCCGGCTGCATGGGCTTTGTGTACTTCCACAGCAGCACTCTGCCGTACTTGTACTGCTTGCGCAGGGTCAGGCCGCCTGCCTCGGCCGGCAGCACGATGCCCGTCTCGCTCTCACACAGCACGATGCCGCCGGGTGCGGTGCATTTGTCCACCGCCGGCAGGATCTTTTCCAGCGTACCATTGCGGAAGGGCGGGTCCAGCAGTACGATGTCGAACTGCTCCCGGCAGGCGGAAAGATACCGCGCAGCCTCGCCGATATTGACGCGGCTGCGGTCGAACACGCCGCAGGCCTTGCAGTTGCGCATGATGATATTCACCGCCTCGCGGTTCTCGTCCAGAAACACGCAGCGCGCCGCGCCGCGGCTCAGTGCTTCAATGCCAAGCTGGCCGCTGCCCGCATACAGGTCCAGCACCCGTGCGCCGGGCAGGTCGAACTGGACGATGCTGAACATCGCCTCCTTTACCTGCGAAAGGGTGGGCCGGGTCACATCTGTTCCCGGCAGGGCCTCCAGACTGCGGCCCCGGGCTTCTCCTGCGATCACGCGCATGTTCTCTCTCCTCCTCCTTGCAGCCGGAAGATGCAGCTGCAAACACATTTTTGTATCACTTTATTATCACCCAACTGCATATTCTTGTCAAGAGCCGCGCGTTGCGCCGTCTGTCGGTTTGTGCTACAATAAAACCGGCAGCGCCGGGCTTTTGCGGCGCATTCTGGACACCAAAAGGAGAGTATCTGCATGAAAGTTCTGCTCATCAACGGCAGCCCCCACGAAAAGGGCTGCACCTATACCGCCCTTTCTCTCATCGCAAAGGAACTGAACGACGCCGGTGTGGACACCGAGATCCTGCATGTCGGCGGCAAGCCCGTAGGCGGCTGCATCGGCTGCGGCGGCTGCGCCGCAGGCAATGGCTGTGTGTTCGGCGGCGTGGTCAACGAAGCCATTGAGAAGGCCAAGACCGCCGATGGCTTTGTGTTCGGCAGCCCGGTGCACTATGCATCCGCTACCGGCAACATGACCAGCTTCATGGACCGCCTTGCCTACGCAGGCGGCAGATATCTGGCCTACAAGCCTGCCGCCATCTGCTGCTCGGCACGCCGCGCCGGTACCACCACCACGCTGGACCAGCTGGTGAAGTACCCGCAGTTCTTCCACATGCCGCTGGTGAACGGCTCCTACTGGGCCATGGTGCATGGCTCCAACGCCGAGCAGGTCCTGCAGGACGCCGAGGGCTGTGCCGTGATGCAGGAGCTGGGCCGCAACATGGCCTGGCTGCTGCACTGCATCGAAGCCGGAAAAGCCGCCGGTATTGAGCACCCGCAGAACCCCAAGCGGCCCATGACCAACTTTATCCGGTAAGAAAACGATCTTCCGCAGTTTGCACATCGGGAAGTTCCGCAGAGCTTCCCGATGTGCTTTTTTATGCAGAAAAGACAGCAGGGCCTGCACGGAACGCAGTTTTTGTGTGCGCTCTTCTGCTTTTCGTGCCAAAAACAGCAAAAAACCTTTTCTAAAGCGCCTTCCGTATCTTTTTTCGTTCATATCTTTATGTTACTATAAGATGTAAAGTGATTTTATCAGATGGAGCGCTGCTATGGAACACTACGATTGGAATGAAGGCTGGCTGTTCACGCCCCGGTTCGACCCAGCGCTGGTGCGGCCGGAATGCGAGCTGGAACTGGAGCCGGTGCGCATCCCCCATACCGTGCGGGTGCTGCCCTACAACTATTGCAGTGAAAATGAATACCAGTGTCTGTGCGGCTACCGGCGGGAATTTTTTGCGCCCAGAGAGTGGGAGGGCCGTACCGTGCTGCTCACCTTCGGTGCCATTGCCCACGACGCCACTGTGTTCTGCAACGGGCGGCGGCTGTTCCACCACAGCTGCGGCTACACCGCCTTTACGGTGGATCTGACCGGTGCACTGCACTTCGGCCAGAAAAACGTGGTGGCCGTGCGCTGCGACAGCCGCGAGGACTTGAACATCCCTCCCTTCGGCGGGCAGATCGATTATCTGACCTACGGCGGCATCTACCGTGCTGTCAGTCTGGACATCAAGGAGCCCGCTTACCTGCGGGATGTGTTCATTGAGGCAAAGGCCGAAGGCGATTTCCGCATCTACACCTCCACCGTGGGTGAGACCGTGGGCTGCACCCTGCAGGCCGAGATCCGCAGCCCCTCCGGCAGCCGCGCCGCCTACAGCGGCGAGCTTTCGCTGCCCATCACCGGCGTGCTGAACGGTGTGCACCCGTGGAGCATCGAGCATCCCACCCTGTACACCCTCACGGTGCAGCTGATCCGTCCCGGCTCTGCCGGTCTGCCGGACCGCGTGCTGGACGAAAAGACGGTGCGGTTCGGCTTCCGCACCGTGCAGTTCGTGGCAGGCGGGCTGTATCTGAACGGCCAGCGGGTTGAGCTGCGCGGTCTGAACCGCCACCAGAGCTTTGCCTATCAGGGCTATGCCATGCCGGACAGCATCCAGCGGCTGGACGCTCAGATCCTGAAAAAAGATCTGGGCTGCAACGCAGTGCGTACCAGCCACTACCCCCAGAGCCCTGCATTTCTGGACGCCTGCGATGAGCTTGGCCTGCTGGTGTTCACCGAAATGCCCGGCTGGCGGTACATCGGCGATGAGAGCTGGAAGGCACAGGCCCTGCAGAACTGCCGCGAAATGGTGTGCCAGTGCCGCAACCACCCCAGCATTTTTCTGTGGGGCGCCCGGGTGAACGGCAGCGGCGACGACGAGGCTTTCTATAAGCGTACCAACGAGGCCATCCACCGGCTGGACCCCACCCGCCCCACAGCAGGTGCACGGAACCACCGCAAAAGCCAGCTTCTGGAGGATGTGTACGCCTACAACGACTACTCCTGCCGGGGCCGCGGCGCCGCCTGTGAAGCCCGCGCCGCAGTGACCCCCGACATCCGCAAGGGCTACCTGATCAGCGAATTCGGCGGGCAGCAGATGCCTACCAAGCCCTTTGACGACGAAACCCATCGGCTGGTGCAGGCGCTGCGCACCGCCGCCGTGCTGAACGATTCCATCGCGCAGCAGGGCGTGGCCGGCAGCTTTGGCTGGTGCATGGCCGATTACAACACCCACCGGGAATTTGGCAGCGGCGACCGCATCTGCTACCACGGCATGCTGGACATGTTCCGCAACCCAAAGCTTTCCGCAGCCGTGTACGCCAGCCAGAAGACGCCGCGTTCCCCTTCGGACATCGTGCTGGAGGTCTCTTCCGGCATGGCGCTGGGCGACCTGCCCGGCGGCGCGCCTACGGCCTGCTGGGTGTTCACCAATGCCGAAAGCGTGCGGCTGTACCGCGGCAACGATTACATTGCCGAGTTCTCACCCGACCGGCACGGCCGCTTTGCCGCCATGCCGCACCCGCCCATTGAGATCAACGATTTTGTAGGCTCTCTGCTGGAAAAGTACGAGGGCATGGACCCACCTTCCGCTCAGGCCGCTGCGGCCATTCTGAATGATATGCGCCGGTGTGCCATGGAGCTTTCGCCGCTTTCCAAGGCGCGGATGCTCTCGCTGCGGCTGAGCTGGAACGAAGTGGCCCGCATGTACTGCAAATACATCGGCATTCTGGGCAGCCCCAGCCCCGTGTACCGCTTTGAGGCGGTCTGGCATGGCCGGGTCGTGGGCACAGTGGTGCGGGAGCCGGTGCAGAGCGTCCGGCTGGAATGCACCGTGCACAATCCCATCCTGACCGACGGTCCCACATGGGACTGCGCGGCTGTCAGCCTGCGTGCCATCGATCAGAACGGCAACCTGCTGCCCTACTGCGGCGAGGCTGTCCAGCTGCGTGTGGACGGCCCGCTGAAGATCATCGGCCCCAGCGTGGTGCCGCTGCGCGGCGGCATGGCAGGCACCTACCTTGCCACCACCGGCGAGGCGGGCCGCGCCGTGCTGCACTGCCGCATGGAGGGTGCGCTGGACACCGACGCCGTCCTGACCATCCGCAGCCGGGAGAACGGTTAATCTCCGTTCCTTCATGATAGATTTGCACTCTGTTCAAAATTTCATCATGGTTGGCTGGTATCCTAAGAAATGTAAAATAACAGCGGGCACATCCCGTTTTCCGCTTTGATTCCAAAACAAAAGGATGCAGGACTTATGAAAGAAAAATTCCGTCAGTTTATGATCGGCCGCTACGGCACCGATGGCCTGAACCAGTTTCTGAGCATGGCTTCCATCGTGCTGCTGCTGCTCTCGCTGCTCACCCGCTTCAGCCTGTTCACCTGGCTGGGTCTGGCGCTGCTGATCCTGTGCTACTACCGTTCCCTCAGCCGCAATATTTCCAAGCGCACCGAGGAAAATTACCAGTACTACACCCTGAAAGACCGCATCGACCGCAGGTTCCACTCCCTGAAAGATCAGTGGGCCAACCGTAAGATCTACCACTACTACCGCTGCCCCAAGTGCCGCCAGAAGCTGCGCGTGCCCCGGGGCCGGGGCCGTATCCAGATCTCCTGCCCCCGCTGCGGCACCCAGTTCATCAAAAAGAGCTGACCGGATATGTTTGGTTATGTTGTTCCCAATCAGGCTGCGCTTTCGGACGAGGCGCAGAAGCGCTACCGCACCGCCTACTGCGGGCTGTGCCGCCGCATCGATGCACTGCATGGCCTGCGGGGCCGCTTTACCCTGAGCTATGATCTCACCTTTCTGAATCTGCTGCTGTGCAGCCTGTACGAGGGCGAGACCGAAGCTTCTTCCGGGCACGACCGGTGCCCCATCCACCCCTTGGGCGGTGTGGAATGGCGGGCGGCCTCCCCCACCGATTACTGTGCAGATCTGAGCGTAGCTTTGCACTACTACAACGCCGAGGATAAATGGAAAGATGACCGCAGCCTGCTGGGCCTCGGATACGAAAAGCTGCTTACCGGCTGCAAACAGGACGCCGAGAGCCGCTGGCCCCGTCAGTGCAGCGCCATCCGCACCTGCCTTGACCGGCTGGCCGGATACGAAGCTGCCGGCAGCGAGGATCTGGACGCAGTGTCCGGCTGCTTTGGCGCGCTGATGGCTGAGTTGTTCGATTACAGGCAGGATCACTGGTCGCCGGAGCTGCGCAGCATCGGCTTCCATCTGGGCAAATTCATCTACCTGCTGGATGCCTACGACGACCTGAAACGCGACCAGCGCAAAGGTGCCTACAATCCGCTGAAAAGCCTGAGCACCCAGCCCGGCTATGAAGAGGAAATGAAGGAGATTTTTGAGCTGCTGCTGGCGCAATGCGCCCACAGCTTTGAGCGTCTGCCCTGTGTAGAGGATGCAGACCTGCTGCGCAACATCCTGTATTCCGGCGTATGGCTCAAATACAACTGCAAGACCGCAAAGGATGCCCGCAAACGGCAGTCTTGAGCGGTTTTGCTTGATTTTTGCACGGCAATACGGTAGACTATAAATGTTATGCCGCAATGGCGGCTGCATGAAATGAGACGTGAGGAAGTATATCCATGAGAGATCCCTATGAGGTGCTGGGCGTTTCGCGCGGCGCAAGCGATGACGAGATCAAAAAAGCATACCGCGCCAAATGCAAGCGCTGGCACCCGGACCTGAACCCCAACGACCCCACCGCCGAAGAGCACTTCAAAGAGGTGCAGGCGGCTTATGACGCCATCACCAAAGGCGAGACCGGCCCTCAGGGCGGCAATCCCTACGGCAGCTACCAGCAGGGCTACGGCCAGCAGAGCTATCAGCAGCAGGGCTACCAGAACGGTTACGGCGGTTTTGGCGGCTTTGATGGGTTTGACGGCTTCGACCCGTTCGGCTTTGGGTTCGACTTCGGCGGGCAGCAGGGCTACGGCCAGCAGGGCGCCAGCTACTCCGGCTCCGACAGCCCGGAAATGCAGGCCGCCCGCAACTTTGTGGTCAATGGCCGCTACGCGGAGGCCCGCCGGGTGCTGGACGGCATGACCGGACGCAATGCACGGTGGTATTATCTTTCCTCCCTTGCCAATCAGGGTCTGGGCAACCGCATCGATGCGCTGCAGGATGCCCGCCGCGCCGTGCAGCTGGACCCCAATAACACCGAATACCAGATGCACCTGCGCCGGATGCAGAACCCCGGCCAGACCTACCGCACCACCCAGACCACCTACGCACGCCCCGGCGGCCTGATGCAGTGGTGCTGGAGCATGATCCTGCTGAACCTGCTGTGCAACTGCTGCTGCGGCGGCTGGGCCTTCCGGTTCCGCATGTGATCCATTTTTTCCGCAGGATACAGCAAGGCCCCGCACCTAAAAGGTGCGGGGCCTTGTTTTTGTTACAGCATTACTTTACGATGATATTGCGGCTGATCTTGCTGCAGTTGTAGTTGCCGCCGATCTCTGCCGTCTGCGTATAGGTGCCCGGCTTGGTGGGCAGCTCGCTGGTGCTCTCGGTGAACCAGCCCTGTTTCTTATAGGTATAGCGGATCTTGTCGGTGGGCACCACCTGACCATCCACCTCCAGCACGGCTGCTTCGTTGAAGGCTTCCAGCTCTTCGGCGGTCATTGCCTGTTCTGCCTGCTGGGCCCAGTACATGCGCACACCGTCGCGCTTGGGCTTGATGCGGAACATGGCAAAGCCTGCCGTGTTCATATCGCTGCTTTCCAGCGCCAGCGCACCCGCCACATAGTTGCCGGAATCCACCGGCTGCTCGTCCAGATAAATGCGGCTGAATGCCCCCTCCGGCAGATACTTGCGGATCAGGTTCAGTGCAAGACGCAGGCCGTTGGACACCTGATCGATGGTGGGCACATAGAAGTGCAGCACATCCATCACCGAGACGACCTCATCGGCCACCCGCAGCAGCACGCCGACGTCGTTGCCGTCGATCAGCTGCTTGAGGTAATTGTACACATTGAACTCTTCCACCTGATCCGGCGTCTTGGACATCACCCGCGGCAGGGGGATCATTTTGAGCAAGGTGCGGATCTTATCCGAAAGCATCAGCGTCACATAGCCGTTTGCCTCGCCGCCAATACCCACAACGACACCGATATACTGGGTGTCGGCAGGGGTGGTCTGCACTTCCAGTTTATAATCCGAACCATAGACAAGGTTGCCTGTAGCCTTGATCCGGATGGACACTATTCCGTTTTCCTGTTCCACTGCTGCGGTCTGCTGCGGCAGTGCGGCGGCGAACACCGGTGTTGCTGCTGCGCTGAGCATGAATGCCGCTGCCAGCACAAAGGATATCAATCGTTTGGCCTTCATCGTATAAGACCTCCTGTCTTTCAAAGGATCACGCAGCCGTACCCACCGGCACGCTGCATCGGGAACCGGCATGATGCCATGCCCTGTTGTACTCCGATTTTACCGCAAAACGCTGTTTCGGTCAATAACTGGATTCAAGTGATTCAAATGTTTTATATTTTCGCACAAAAGAGGGCCTGCCTTCGCAGCAGGCCCTCCCGGCTTGTCATTCATCGATAAAGTATTCCGGATGGATGCTGCGCGCCTGCGCCACCGACTGCTTGTACCGGCTCAGGTGGCTTTCCAGTGCTTCACTCACATCGTCCGGGCTGCCGTGCAGCAGCGCTTCCAGGATCGCCGTGTGGGTGGCACACACCGACTTGTTCTCCTCGGTCTGCAGGCTGAACTTGCGGATGCGCTCCACATGCTGCAGACTGGCAAGCATGTAGTCATAGTGCGCCGCCATCCCGATCAGCTCAAAGGATCTGCGGTGGAATGCATTGTCCAGTTCCAGCAGCCGGGTGGGGCGGTCAGGCTGGGTCAGGTCTGCTTCCAGCACGCGGTAGTCCTCGATATTCCTGCGGTATTCCGCTTCCTGCTGGGGCGTCACATGGCCGCGCAGCCGGTTCAGGATCTCCTTTTCCAGCGTAAAGCGGGCAAACTGCTCCATTTCCATCAGCCGCAGATTGATGGGTGCCACATGGGTCCCGCTCTGGGGCTTGATGTCCACCATGCGGGCCAGATTGAGCATCAGCAGTGCCTCCCGCATGGGGGTGCGGCTGATGCCAAGCTCCTCTGCCAGTTCACGGTCATTCAGCGGGTCGCCGGGCTTGAGCTCCATGGTGATGATCCGGCTGCGGAGGGTCTGGTAGGCCATTTCGCGCGCACTCAGTGATGCCATACGGTCTCTCTCCCTTCAGGGTGAAGAATTGATATACTAGTATTGAAGTTGTAAGACCATATTACCCAACCTGCTGGCGGCTGTCAAGTGTAACGGCAACTAAAAATCGCCCATTTTTTTCTCTGTTTTGTCCATTTGTCCGCGCCCGTGCGCAAGAAAAGCCCCCGGCCGGGGGCTTTTGGTCATTTTCTCGCAGGGCGGTACACCACCGGCACCCACACGAAGGCCACGGCCAGACCGCACACCACATCTATGATGGAGTGCTGTTTGGTGAACACCGTGGAAGCGCAGATCAGCGCCGCCCACACCCATGCCAGCACTTTCAGGGCCGGGCGGTCCTTTGCCAGACGGCTGTTGGTGAAGGCCAGCGCCATGCAGGCCGAGCTCTGGCAGTGGATGGACGGGCACACGTTCACCGATGCATCCGCCTTCCAGATCAGCTGCAGGATGCTTATGGCAATGTTGCTGCGCCCTACATCCTCTGCCATGGGGCGCAGGTCCAGACCGTTGGGCAGCAGCATATAGAGGATCAGGCAGAAGGTCATGCCCGAGAACATGGTCAGGCAGAGCTTGTCATAGCTTTGGGTGTCGCACCACCACAGCAGCGCCGTCACCCCGGCCAGCAGCAGAAACCAGCTGCAATACGGAAAGATGAACCACTCGTTGAAGGGGATCAGGTCGTCAATCCTGCTGTGGATGATGTATTTGGGATCTGTGATGGTAAGGTCCAGCCAGAAGAACCAGATGAGGTACACCACCCAGTACAGCTGAAACCACAAATGCGGGCGGCACTGGGCCCGCAGCTGCTTGCGATTCATGGTATTTCTCCTATAATTTCAATGTGTTGACGTATGATTATACCACATCCCGCCATCTTGCGCAAACCCCTGCGGTGCGATAAAATAGACAGAGAGCTTTTTTCTGTGGAAATTGTACTGATTATAAAAGGAGCCTTTATGTTGCAAAGCTTTCCTTCTGTCCGCCTTGTTGCGCTGGATCTGGACGGCACTCTGCTGAGCCGGAACAACGAAGTCACCCCTGCCACCCGCGAAGCCATCGCCCGCGCTGTGGCGCACGGCGTGGCCGTGGTGCCTGCCACCGGCCGTCCGCTGGCCAGCCTGCCGCCCGTGGTGGCAAAGCTGCCCGGCATCCGGTATGCCATCACCTCCAACGGTGCGGCCGTGTGGGATCTGGGCGACGACCCCATGGGTGCTGTATACAGCCGCTACTCCAATGCCGCCCAGCGCCACACCAGTGAGCCCGCCTGCCTGCTGCGCCGTCTGATGCCGACGGAGACTGCGCGGGAGGTCTTTGCCCTGTTCCAGCAGTACGATGGTGAACTGAGCGTGTTCTGCAATGGTCTTGCCATCAAAACGCCGGAGGGCATCGCAAAGCTCACCTCCCGCACCGCCCACTTTCTCTCCTCCGAGGCCCGGCAGAACCTGACCGACGGCCGCTTTACCGTCATCCCCGGCATCGAGAGCTGGATGTCCCGCCACGCCCACGAGATCGAGAAGCTGTGCATGTTCTTTGACAGCATCGAAAAGACCGCCGCCGCTCTGCCGGGATTTCAGGCCATCCCGGGCGTGGAGGTGGTGCAGGGCTCGCCGGACAACATTGAAGTGACCGCCGCCGGTGTGGACAAGGGCAACGCCCTGCTGGCTCTGGCCGACCGGCTGGGCATCCCCCACGAGAATACTCTGGCCGTGGGCGACAGCGAGAACGACCGCGCCATGCTGGAAAAGGCGGGCATTGCCGCCGTGATGGCAAACGGCATGCCCCAGATCAAGGCGCTGGGCGACCTTGTGAGCGAGGCCGACTGCGATCACGACGGCGTTGCAGAGCTGTTCCGGAAGCTCGGCATCTGAGTAAACAAGGGCAAACCAGGGCAAAACGGCCCTGCTTTTCAGGTCATTCGTCATTTTTGTGCAATGTATACAAGCTATTATGCAAAACATTGTGCTTGTTGAGCATTACCAAACTTGTTTCCGTCGTTTATACTAATATTACAAGCGCACGATGGGTGTACCATGCCCAAACGGCAGCCCACGCGCACCGAGAAAGTCAAATTCAAAAAGGAGAAATGCATTTATGAATCCCATCGTAGAAAAGGTCTATCAGATCGGCATTATCCCTGTTATCGCTTTCAACAGCGTTGATGAAGCCCTGCCCCTGTGCAAGGCTCTGGCTGACGGCGGTCTGCCCGCAGCTGAGGTCACCTTCCGCACCGCATGTGCTGAGGATTGCATCCGCAAGATCCACGAGGAGATGCCCGAGATGCTGCTGGGCGCAGGCACTGTCCTGACCACCGAGCAGGCTGACCGTGCAATGGCAGCAGGCGCATCCTTCATCGTTGCTCCCGGCTTTGACCCCGAGGTCTGCAAGCACGTCATCGACAAGGGCGGTATCATGATGCCCGGCACCTGCTCTGCAGGCGAGATGCAGCAGGCTATGAACATGGGCTGCGAGGCCCTGAAGTTCTTCCCCGCTGAGGCAAACGGCGGTGTCGGCATGCTGAAGAACATCGGCGCAGCCTTGAAGAGCGCACGCTGGATGTGCACCGGCGGTGTCAACGCAAAGAACGTCAACGACTATCTGGGCTACGACCAGATCTTTGCTGTCGGCGGCACCTGGATGTGCAAGAGCGACGTGATCAAGGCTCACGACTGGGCTAAGATCACCGCTCAGAGCAAGGAAGCGGTTGACACCATGCTGGGCCTGAAGCTGATGCACGTCGGCATCAACACCGAGAACGAGGAAGAGGCCATGAAGATGGCAAACCTCATCGGCAGCCTGCTGAACATGAAGGTCGCTCCCGGCAATTCCAGCATCTTTGTGGGCAACAAGGAGTTTGAGATCATGAAGAAGCCCGGCCGCGGCACCAATGGCCACATCGCCATCGGCTGCAACAACGTGGATCGTGCCATCTACCACCTGTCTCAGCGCGGCGTGAAGTTCGATCTGGACAGCAAGAACGTGAAGAACGGCAAGACCGTCGCCTGCTACTTTGCAGACGAGATCGGCGGCTTCGCATTCCATCTGGTTCAGGCCTGAGCTCCGGCTCCCCTATCCGTGAAAGCCCTGCTGCGCCGGGGATGCCCCGCAGCAGAAGGTCATAAACACCTGTAAATAAAAGGAGAATACCCAATGAAAGTTGTTACTTTTGGCGAACTGATGGTCCGTCTGCAGCCGTTCAACTACGAGCGTTTCGTTCAGGCTAACAGCCTGGAGTTCACCTTCGGCGGCGGCGAGGCAAACGTTGCTGTTTCTCTGGCCAACTACGGTCTGGACGCAGCCTTCGTCACCAAGCTCCCCGCACACGCAATCGGTCAGGCCGCTGTCAACAGCCTGCGCCGTTACGGCGTTGACACCAGCATGATCACCCGCGGCGGCGATCGCGTTGGCATCTACTACAACGAGAAGGGTGCTTCTCAGCGTGGTTCCGTCTGCATCTACGACCGCGCCAACAGCGCCATCCAGCTGGCTCAGCCCTCCGACTTTGATTGGGATAAGATCTTCGAGGGCGTGGACTGGTTCCACTTCACCGGCATCACCCCGGCTCTGGGTGCAAACGTTGTTGAGATCTGCCTGGAGGCCTGCAAGGCTGCTAAGGCTCACGGCGTGAAGATCAGCTGCGACCTGAACTACCGCGGCAAGCTGTGGACCCGCGAGCAGGCTCGCGAGGCTATGACCAAGCTGTGCGAGTACGTTGACGTGTGCATCTCCAATGAGGAGGACGCAAAGGACGTGTTCGGCATCGAGGCCGAGGCTACCGATATCTACGGCGGCAAGCTGAATGCTGAGGGCTACAAGAGCGTTGCAAAGCAGCTGGCTGACAAGTTCCACTTCGAGAAGGTCGCTATCACCCTGCGTGAGAGCCACAACGCTTCCGAGAACGGCTGGAGCGCAATGCTGTACGACGTTGCTTCCAATGAGTACTGCTTCTCCAAGAAGTACGAGCTGAAGATCATCGACCGCGTTGGCGGCGGTGACTCCTTCGGCGGCGGCCTGATCTACAGCCTGCTGACCGGCAAGACCACTCAGGAAGCTGTTGAGTTCGCTGTTGCTGCTTCTGCTCTGAAGCACTCCATCGAGGGCGACTACAACATGATGACCGTGTCCGAGGTCGAGAAGCTGGCCGGCGGCGACGGTTCCGGCCGTATCCAGCGCTAATTGCAGGAAGGAGTCCACAATGGATATCCGCTACTCCTGCAACCAGAAGGATTTCAAGCGCTATACCACTGAGGAAATGCGGGACGAAATGCTCATCACCGGCCTGTACAAGGCCGATGAGGTCGTTGCTGTGTACAGCCATGTGGACCGTATGGTCACGCTGGGCTGCATGCCGGTGCACGAGACCGTGTCCATCGACAAGGGCATCGACGTGTGGGCAAACTTCGGCACCCACTACTTTCTGGAGCGCCGCGAGATCGGCATGTTCAACATCGGCAAGGATTCCACCGGCATCGTGGTGGCCGACGGCGTGAAGTACGAGCTGGGCTACAAGGACTGCCTGTACATCACCAAGGGCACCAAGGAAGTCACCTTTGCTTCCGCCGACCCGGAGCATCCCGCCAAGTTCTACATGGTGTCCGCTCCCGCACATTGCTCTTACGAGACCCGCCTGATCAAGATGGCTGATGCAAATCACCGTCCTCTGGGCAGCGTCGAGACCTGCAACAAGCGCACCATCAACCAGTTCATCCACCCGGATGTGCTGAAGACCTGCCAGCTGAGCATGGGTATGACCGAACTGGACGCCGGTTCCAACTGGAACACGATGCCCAGCCACACCCACGAGCGGCGCATGGAGATTTATACCTACTTTGAACTGCCCGAGGGGCAGGTGGTGTTCCACATGTGCGGCGAGCCTACCCAGACCCGCCACATCGTGATGCACAACGAGGATGCTGTCATCAGCCCCTCCTGGAGCATCCACAGCGGCGTAGGCACCTCGAACTATACGTTTATCTGGGCAATGGGCGGCGAGAACATGGAGTTTGACGACATGGACAACATCGCTACCACTGACCTGCGCTAAAAAGCACCATTCAAAAGCCCCGTACCGGGTAACCGGTACGGGGCTTTTTGCTAAAAATTTAACTTGAACCCTCTCCGTCATTGCTGCGCGATGCCACCTCTCCTGAAGGGCGAGGTTTTTATCCATCTTTCCTCAGCGTATCTAAAAGCTCCCCCTTCGGGGGAGCTGGCTGCGAAGCAGACTGAGAGGGTTATTTAACTTGAGAAGGAGAAAATCATGGATCTTTCCGCTTTCAACCTGCAGGGCAAGGTTGCTCTGATCACCGGCGGTGCCCACGGCATCGGCTTCTCCATCGCTGAGGGCATGGCCCAGTGCGGTGCAACCGTCTGCTTCAACTGCTCTTCCGAGGCAAGTCTGGAGAAAGGTCTTGCCGCCTACAAGGCTGCCGGCATCGACGCCCACGGCTATGTGGCAGATGTGTCCGATGAGGACGCTGTGAACACCATGGTGGCAAAGATCAAGGCCGAGGTGGGCCCTGTGGACATTCTGGTGAACAACGCCGGTCTGATGAAGCGGGTGCCCATGATCGAGATGAGCCACGCCGACTTCATGCGGGTCATCGACGTGCATGTAGGCGGTGCCTTCAACTGCTCCAAGGCCGTTCTGCCGGACATGATGGAAAAGCGCGAGGGCAAGATCATCAACATCTGCTCCATGATGAGCGAGCTGGGCCGCGAGACCGTCTCTGCCTACGCCGCCGCCAAGGGTGCACTGAAGATGCTCACCAAGAACATCGCTTCCGAGTACGGCGAGTACAACATCCAGTGCAACGGCATGGGCCCCGGCTACATTGCCACTGCCCAGACCGCACCCCTGCGGGAGGTTCAGCCGGACGGCAGCCGCCACCCCTTCGACCAGTTCATCACCGCCAAGACCCCCGCAGGCCGCTGGGGTGAGCCGGACGACATGGTGGGCCCCTGCGTATTTCTGGCAAGTCATGCTTCCGACTTCGTGAACGGCCAGATCCTGTACGCCGACGGCGGCATTCTGGCTTACATCGGCCGCCAGCCCAAGTAAGACCGCTTGGTGCTGCGCCTTCTTTAACCTTCCGACCAGACAGCTCTGTGCAGGCCAAAGTCTGCATGGAGCTGTCTTTTTACGAAGCGGCAAGCGGCCTTTCCTACAAAACTTTGTTTCATGTTAACTCATGTTAAACTGTTCCAATTTCATGTCAAATTGGTAACAGTTCCTGTTTCATCGTCGAAAATGCACACAGGCGTCTTGATTTTTTGTCGAAATTCCCGTATAATCGTCTCCATCAGTCAACCAACCCGTTGGTTTATCTGACCAAGAAGAAGAAAAATCAAAGGAGTACATTTCTCATGAAACTCAAGAACATTGCGATCGTTGCTGCCGCTGTGGCACTGACCGTTGGCATGACTGCCTGCGGCGGTTCTTCTACCGCTGCTTCCTCTTCCGTGGCTTCTTCTGCTGCCGCTTCTTCCGAGGCCGCAAGCTCTGAGGCTGCTTCCAGCGAAGCAGCTGAGCCCACCACCGCTGAGTACACCGTGTACAACACCACCGGTTCTGCCGTCACCGAGCTGTACCTGTACGATGCAGGCAGCGACGAGAAGGGCGACAATCTGGCCGGCGAGAACGGTCTGGCTGACGGCGAGAACCTCGTCATCACCCGCGACGTGGAGGCTGACAAGCAGTCTGACGTGACCTACGTGCTGGAGTTCACCACCGAGGACGGCCAGACCCAGAGCTTTGAGACCCTGCACTACGAGGTCGCTCCCATCTCCCTGCTGAGTGTGGATGCCGCTGCAGGTGCTACCCCCATTGCCTTCACCGCACCGGAGAAGTAAGAACTGTTTCATCCTTGCAAAACGGGAAAGTCTGCGGGCTTTCCCGTTTTATTTTTTGCCAAAAGCGGGCTGAAGCTGTCATTTTCCCTTGTAATCACGCCAAAAATCCGCTATCATAGAAGCAAATATGTTCCCTTGCGGCATAAAGGGAGTAAAGGAGTGGATTTTCTTATGGCAGAAAAAGAAGTGAAAGGCATCAAAAAGTTTTTTGAAGAGTTCAAGGCCTTTGCCATGCGCGGCAATGTGCTGGATATGGCAGTCGGCGTTGTCATCGGCGGTGCCTTTACCGCCATCGTCAACTCACTGGTGAACGACATCATCAACCCCGCCATCGGCCTGTTTTTCAACGCCGATTTCTCGGACGTCGGCATCCATGTGGGCGATGTGATGATCGGCATCGGTTCCTTTATCAATGCCGTCATCAACTTCCTCATCGTAGCATTCGTGCTGTTCGTGGTCATCAAGTTCGTCAACTCCCTGCACAAGAAGCCTGCTGAGCCGGAAGCTCCCGCAGAGCCCACCACCAAGGTGTGCCCCTACTGCCAGAGCGAGATCTCCATCAAGGCGGTGCGCTGCCCCCACTGCACCAGCAAGCTGGAGGGCTTCCCGGAGATCAACAATTAAATTTTGAATGGCCTCCGCTTTGCTCTGGCCATATTCAGCGGAATCATTTTCTAAATTACAAATCGGGAAAGTCTGCGGACTTTCCCGATTTGTTTTTTCACCCGCGGAGCCGCAAAGGCAACCAGCATAATCAACGCAAAACCTCCCTGCCCGGCCGCAGTCGCTGCGGTTCCAGAGCAGAGAGGTTTTACTTTATCCGGGAAAAAATGTGGAAGATCAGTCTGGTAAAGCTTTACTTGACCTTGGTCAGGTCGGCCAGCTTGTGGAAGATCTCGGTGTTGTCGAACACGCCGCCGAACTTCTCCGCACCCACGCCGTTGGCGTAGACGTTCACCATGGCACCGGTGTGAGCGTAGGTGGTGTGGTCCATGCCGGATTTATGGTTGATGGTATGGCAGATGGCCATGCTGAAGGGGATGTAGGTGCCGTACAGCTCGTAGTCCTGCTGAGACATTTCCTTCTGGCTGGCAGAGCCGACCTTCAGGGTGCGCTCGTAGGCGGTGCGCAGGTTCTGCACCTCGTAGTCGGTCAGCAGCAGCTTGCCGGCGCTGGCGGCATCCGGGTCGGTGGGCAGGGTCAGACCGAAGTTTGCCTTCACATCCTGCATGGCAGCTTCAAAGGGGGTCTTGTTGGCGATGTAGTTCTGCACATAGGTGGAATCAAACTTTGCGTAGGACATCTTCTGGTGGGCCAGATTGGTCAGGAAGGTGTCGTAGTTGGTGGTCTTGTAGCCGATGGCCATACCGCCGGTCTCGTGGTCAGCGGTGACAAGGATCAGGGTCTCGTTGGGGTGCTTGTTCTGGAACTCCACAGCTGCCTGCACGGCGTTGCTCATCTCCAGCACATCGTGGATGGAAGCAGCGGCATCGTTGGCGTGGCAGGCCCAGTCGATCTTGCCGGACTCGGTCATCAGGAAGAAACCCTTGGGGTTATCCAGCAGCTCGATACCCTTCTTGACGTAATCGGTCAGCTGCCACTCGCCTGCAGCGGCGTCCATGGCGTAGTTCATGGCCTTGCCGTCTGCCAGATTCTCGGCAATGATCAGGGTCTTGCCTGCGCCTGCGGTCAGGGCAGCCGCGCCTGCCTGCGTGGTGACCACATTGTATCCGGCCTGAGCAGCCACCTCGTGGTTGTTGGGGCCGGTGCCGTCGCCGTTCACCTTCTGGAACTCGCCGCCGGCAAAGTATTCAAAGCCGGAGTTTGCCAGCTCCACGCCGATCTGGTAGTAGTTCTTGCGGGTCTTCTGGTGAGCGTAGAAGGCGGCGGGAGTGGCGTGGTCGATGTTGACCGAGGAGATGACACCCACCTTGTAGCCCTTCTGGGCGTGCAGCTTTTCGGCAATGGTCTCATAGGGCACATCGCGGGTCCAGGGGCACATGTTGATGACGCCGCTCTCAGTCTTGTGGCCGGTAGCAATGGAGGTTGCGGTGGAAGCGGAGTCCGGGCAGAAGGAGGTGCTGTCGTAGGTGGTCACGCTGCCCACGGTGGGGAAGCCGGTGAAGCTCAGGTCGGCCTCGGTCACAGCGCCGTTGTTGTCCACGGTGCCCTTGTAGAAGCGGGCAGACTGGATCTGGGCGGTGCCCATGCCGTCACCGATGAACAGGAAGATGTACTTGGGTTTCTTGAACAGGTCCAGCAGGCCGTTCTCCTCATCCTCGGCAGCAGCGGCGTCCGGCTGGGCTGCACTTGCAGCCACGGGTGCTGCGGCCATCATGCCGGCAGCGGAAGCGGCTGCACCAAACTTCAGAAAACTGCGGCGGGAGATCTTATTTTCTTTCATAACGTGATCCTCTCTTTTTATCCAATCAAATGCGGCGGGCCTGCCTCAGGCACCGTTTTTTGTCTTTCGGGAACGTCTTTATTGTAGCGCACCGCCGCCCGCGGAAAAACCATGCCGCCGCAAAGCTTTGGTAAAACCGGTGCGTGCGCTGCACCTTCAACGTAAAAACCCGGAAAATGATGTAAAATCCTGTGCAGGCGGCGCTCTTTTTCCACAAACCGCACCGGAAGGGTTGAAAATCGGACGCATTTCATTGTACAATAAAAGAGTAAGTACTTTTTTACCTTTATATAGATGGAGAGGAATGTATTTTTATGGCAGAGATCAAAGTTCTGGCGCTGGATCTGGACGGCACCCTGACCAACAGCCAAAAGGAAGTCACGCCCCGCACCCGGGCTGCACTGGATGCCGCCATTGCAAAGGGTGTCACCATCGTGCTGGCATCCGGCCGTCCCACCGCGGGCGTGCTGCCGCTGGCAAAGGAACTGGGGCTGGATAAAAAGGGCGGTTGCATCCTTTCTTACAACGGCGGCAAGATCATCGACTGCCGCACCGGCGAGACTTTGTACCAGAAACAGCTGGATGCCCAGTACGTACCCGAGCTGTGCGCCTTTGCCGCCGCACAGAACGTGACCATTATCACCTATAATAAAGAGGGCGTTGTCACCGAGCACCCGGACGACAAGTGGGCACTGCGCGAATGCTTTACCTGCAAGCTGCCCATGACCGGCGTGGACGATCTGGCAAAGTATGTGGATTACCCCATCTGCAAAATGCTCATCACACTGGACCCTGCCCGCCGGGACGAAGTGTGGGCCGCAGGCAGGCAGCGGTTCGATGGCCGCATCGACCTGTATCCCTCCAGCCCCTTCTTCATTGAAGCCGTACCGCTGGGCGTGGCCAAGGACGGCAGCCTTGCCGCCCTTTTGGAGCGCATGGGCCTTGACCGCGAAAACCTGATGGCCTGCGGCGACGGCCTGAACGACCGCTCCATGATCGCCTACGCCGGTGTGGGCGTGGCGATGCAGAACGCCGAGGGCCCGGTAAAGGACTGCGCCGATTATGTGACCGCTGCCGACAACGATCACGACGGCGTGGCTGAGGCCGTGGAGAAGTTTATTTTAAAGTAACGAGAGGAACACAAAACAATGCCGCGCAATCTGGTTTTATTTGATCTGGAATGGAACATCGGCTACCAGCCGTATACCTTTAATTATCACGGCGTGCAGCAGACCTTCCGGGGCGAGATCGTAGAGATCGGCGCCGTAAAGATCGACGAGGACGCCAACGTGCTGGATACCTTTTCCATCCATCTGCGCCCCCGCATCTTCCGCAAGCTGCAGCACCACATCGCCAAGGTCACCGGCCTGACGCAGGCCGATCTGGACAAGGGGGAGCCCATCGTGCAGGGCCTGCGCCGCTTTATGCAGTGGTGCGGCCCGGACGCCGAGTTTGCTGAGTGGGGCATGGACGATGTGCCTGTGCTCAAGCAGAACCTTTACCTGTGCAATATTGACGAGTCCAGGCCCACCGTCTGGTACGACCTGCAGCAGGTGTTCCTGCGGGAGCACCCCCGCAAGGAGGGCGAGGGTATGACGCTGGAAAGCGTCGTCACCCGCATGGGTATCCCCATGGATCGGCAGTTCCACGATGCACTTTCCGATACGCTGTACACCGCCGATGTCTGCCGTCTGCTGGACCTGCGGGCCGGGCTTGCCGCCTATCCCACCGAGGACGAAGCCCTGCGGGCCAGCCTGTGCCCGGCCCCCGGCGACTACCGGGATTTTGAGGTGTTCCACGGCTATGTGGAGCAGTACACCTGGCGCACCGACCCCAAAATTTACACCATGAACTGCCCGGAGTGCGGTGCACCGCTGACTCCGGACGATGTGTGGCTGAAAAAGGGCAGCAACAGCTGGTACACCCTGAGCCAGTGCCCCCGGTGCGCCGGCAGCGGCAGCGCTGCAGGCAAAGGCGTATTCCAGCGGTACAAGCTTGCCCGCCGCGACGGCCTGCACTGGAGCTACGCCCGCTGTCTCCAGATGCCGGACGACGCCTCCCTTGACCGCTGGGAGAAGCAGCGCACCGCCCAGCTGGAGCGGATGAAGGCCCGCGCAGAAAAACAGGCTGCGGAGTAAAAGCGGCACCGGCTGCTCCGTCCCGCCTGCACTCGCCAAACCACCAGCGTGAGAAGCCTTTGCACTTCCCATTAAGGCTGTCTGGTCGATTTTATAGCAATTCAACTTTTTAATGCAGCAGCGGTGAATTGCATATCGCAAAGATGCCGTTTGAATGTTGCACTCATTTCTTGACTTGCGATAAAATTTGCGATAAACGATTTTGGGAAGGAATAGAATCATGTCGAAAGATGAATATTTGATCACAGATCCACCCCTTAAAGCGCTGACTGTTTTTGCGCTGCCGATGATCCTTGGCAGCTTTTTTCAACAAGTATACAATATGGCCGATTCCATAATCGTTGGTCAATTTGTTGGCTCCTCGGCACTTGCGGCTGTTGGTGCTTGTGCTGCACTGACCAATGTTTTTATTTGTGTGGCGCTTGGTGCTGGTGTGGGCGCAGGTGTGCTTGTAAGCCGCTATTTTGGTGCAAAAAATTATGGTAAAATGAAGACCATTGTGTCAACGTCCCTGATCAGTTTTTTGATCTTAAGCGTTGTCCTTGGTGTCTTTGGCTTTTGCTTTTCCCATTTCATGATGAGCGGATTACAGACCCCTGCCGATATATTGGAAGAAGCAGTATTGTATCTGCGTGTCTACTTTGTGGGTTTCCCGTTTCTATTCATGTACAACATTCTTTCCACCATGTTCACTTCCATCGGTGAATCCAAAATTCCGTTGGGACTGCTGATATTCTCATCTATCCTGAATATTTTTATGGATCTCTGGATGGTGGCCGGTCTTGGTCTGGGGGTGTTTGGTGCAGCCCTTGCGACCTTGATCGCACAAGGAATTTCTGCCGTGTTTTCGTTTTTGATCTTTCTGTCTCGGATGCGGCAATACAAGAGCTCCTTTAGCAGGTTCGACCGGCAGGAGCTGTATTCCATGCTTCGCATTGCGGTACCATCGGTTTTGCAGCAGTCCACAGTGTCTATCGGTATGATGATCGTGCAGGCAGTGGTAAATCCCTTCGGCACACAGGCACTTGCCGGGTATGCGGCAACGATGCGGGTAGAAAATGTTTTTTCGCTGATCTTCGTATCCATCGGCAATGCAGTTTCGCCGTTTGTATCCCAGAATCTTGGCGCGCAGAAAATTGAGCGTATCAAAAAAGGTTATCATGCTGCACTGGTGTTGGATCTATGCTTTGCAGTTCTTGCTTTCGTGGTCATTGAAACACTGCACACACAGATTTCCTCGTTGTTCTTGGGAAAAGACGGAACCGCGTTGGCCTATCAGGTGTCCGGTGATTATATGAGATGGCTTGGTTACTTTTTCATCTTCATGGGCATCAAGATGGCAACGGATGGCGTTCTTCGCGGACTTGGAATCATGCGGCCGTTTCTTATTGCAAATATGGTAAACCTTGCAATCCGCTTGTCTGTTGCCTTGATTTGTGCACCGCGTTTTGGCATTGCTTTTGTTTGGCTTGCAGTCCCGGCAGGTTGGCTTGCAAACTTCCTTATTTCCTATGCGGCGCTCAGAAGATCGTGGCCAGAGGATAAAGCAGCGGTACCTCAATGATTTCATGCAGTGGAGAGGTGCTTTGTTCTGACGGGTTTCACTTACAGAGAATGTGACGCGAAAAAATTCGCCGGTGTTCCGTGTGATGATAAAAATAGACCCCGGCAGGAGATTGCCGTCGTAAAAAAAGAGATTGCCTTAAGTGCAGCCTACACGCCAGACATGGCTTCGCGCAGCTTGCCGGAGCAGCCGGTGTCGTTTCTCACCTGTTTTGCAGGAAATCACCTCTCTGCTTCGTAGTATCCCAAGGAAGCTGTGTGCAGGGCAAAAAAAGTCGTTTTCTGTTCACGGCTCTGTCATACAATGTGGATATACTACGGATAGACGGCCCGCGCTTTGGGAAAGGGCGCAGGCAGAAGGGATGGAATACGCACGATGAACGTTTGGCTGCGTCAGCTTGGAACGCTGGGATTCTGGGAAGCATTACTGGACAGTTTTGGCAACCTTGGCCCCATTGCCCCCATCGTGCTGGCCATGGTGGAGTCTTTTTTCCCGCCGCTGCCGCTGATCGCCATTGTGGCGCTGAATGTGGCGGCCCACGGCGGCCTGCTGGGCTTTCTGTACAGCTGGGCCGGTGTGGCACTGGGCGGCTGCATCATGTTCCTGCTCTGGCGGCGGGTAGTCAAGCGCTTCTTCTGGAAGTTCGCCTCCCGCTCCCCCAAACTGGAAAAAGCTCAGCAATGGGTGAACCGCTTTGACACCTCGTCGCTGTTCATGCTCACGCTTCTGCCCTTCACACCAAGCTCCTTTATGCATCTGGCCTTTGGCATCTCGGACTTTGACGAAAAGCGGTACCTCATCACCATGCTGCTGGGCAAAGGCGTCATGGTGGCCCTGATCGCGCTGTTCGGGCAGTCGCTTGTCAGTTCCCTGAAGAACCCGGTCTATCTGGTGCTGGCCATTCTTTTATGGGCAGGCATGTACTGGGTGAGCAAAAAGTTCTGCAAGAAGCACAATCTGGAATAATAATTTAGAATGCCCTCCGCTTCGCTCTGGGCATATTTAGCGGAACAATATTTTTATAATAGGGCAACAGCAGACAGCCTGCGGGCTGTCTGCTGTTGCATTTTCACAGTAATGGCCCAAAAGGGAAACTCCATCTGTTGCGCTTATTTCCTTCGGAAATGACCGCGCAACCGGAAAATATGCCGCTTGCAACTACGGCCCCTTCCGTGAAAAAGCAAACCAGCCAAGCCCGAGGCTTGGCTGGTTTGCAATATAAAAAATAATACTTCATTTAAAATCATTCACTTCCCCTTGACATTCACTTTGTCTGCCGTATAATATGTATGTTATCAAACAGTTTTATTCAAAACTGTCCAGCTTCAAACAAATCAAAGGAACCGATCATTATGTGTGACGAAATCAAAATCGAGTGCTGCAAACGCACGGACCCGCCCTGGGAAAGCCCGCAGGTCATCCCGGCACAGATCCGCCGGGTGGACAACCTGATCTTCCGCAAGATCAACCAGTTTGCCCGCGAAAACGGCGTGGAGCAGGCCACCCCCATGCACGGGTGGATCATTGAGTATCTTTACCGCCACCGGGACGCAGCCGTATTTCAGCGGGACATCGAGCGGGAGTTCTCCATCACCCGCTCCACCGTGACCAACATCCTGCAATTGATGGAGCGCAAGGGATATATCGAGCGGCGCAGTGTCCCGCAGGACGCCCGGCTCAAGCAGCTGGTGCTCACCGAAGAGGGCATCCGCTTCCACGAGAACACGATTCGTTCCTTCCATCAGACCGACGATTATGTGGCAGGGTTGCTGACGGAGGAAGAGAACACCGAGCTGCTGCGGCTGCTGAACAAGCTGCGGGATGCACTGCAGTGATGCAACCTGCCGAAAAAGTGTTCATTAAATTAGTAATTATGAACATTTCTTGAAACGTCTTGACAATTAAAATGTTTTGCATAAAATTGTTCTGTACCAAACAAATAAAAGCAACAGGGGGTAACTCAGATGATCAAAAAGTTAGTGTCGCATCTGGGCGAGTATAAACGCGCCGCAGTCCTGACACCGCTCTTTGCCGCTCTGGAAGCCGTGATGGATGTGCTTTTGCCCACCATCATGGCCTTCATCATCGATCAGGGCATTGAAAAGGGCGATATGAACGCCATCCTCAAGTACGGCCTGCTCACCTTTCTGGTGGCTGTGGTCGCGCTGGCGCTGGGCGTTCTGGCCGGCAAATACGCCGCCGAGGCATCCACCGGCTTTGCCGGCAACCTGCGCGATGCCATGTATGAGAACATCCAGCATTATTCGTTCTCCAACATCGATAAGTTCTCCACCGCAGGCCTTGTCACCCGCATGACCACCGATGTGACCAATGTGCAGAACGCCTTCCAGATGATCGAGCGCATGTGCGTGCGCGCCCCGGTGCATCTGGTGTTCGCCCTGTTCATGGCCGTGATGATCGGCGGCCCGCTGTCGCTGACCTTCGTGGTGGCTGTGGTCTTTCTGGTGGCGGTGCTGGCAGGCATCATGGTGCCCACCTTCCACATCTTTGACCGGGTGTTCAAAAACTACGACGCCCTGAATGCGTCCGTGCAGGAGAACGTCTCCGCCATCCGCGTGGTGAAGAGCTTCGTGCGCGAGGGCTTTGAGAACGAAAAGTACACCAAAGCCTGCCAGAGCCTGTATGACCAGTTCGTCAATGCCGAAAGCCGCCTGAGCTTCAACAACCCCGCCATGCTGGTCGCTGTCTACGGCTGCAACCTTGCACTGAGCTGGCTGGGCGCAAAATATGTGCTGCACGGTGCCATTACCACCGGCCAGCTGAACGCTCTGTTCGGCTACATCATGAACATCCTCATGGCCCTGATGATGCTCAGCATGGCCTTTGTCATGATCTCCATGTCTGCCGCTTCCGCCAAGCGTATCGTGGAAGTGCTGGACGAGACCACCGACCTGCCCCCCGCAAAGCAGCCGGTGCAGCAGGTGGCCGATGGCAGCATCCAGTTCGAGCATGTCACCTTCAAGTATAAGCACGGCAGCGGTCAGCCGGTGCTGAACGACATCAGCTTTACCATCCGGCCCGGCGAGACGCTGGGCATCATCGGCGGCACCGGCAGCGCAAAATCCAGTCTGGTGCAGCTGATCCCCCGCCTGTATGATGCCGAGAGCGGCACCGTGCGCGTGGGCGGCGTGGATGTGCGGGACTACAATATCGATGTGCTGCGCCGCGAGGTATCCATGGTCCTGCAGAAGAACGTGCTGTTCAGCGGCACCATTCTGGACAACCTGCGCTGGGGCGACGAGAACGCCAGCGAGGAAGAGTGCATCCGTGTGGCAAAGCTTGCCTGCGCGGATGAGTTCATCGAGCGCTTCCCGGACAAATACAATACATGGATCGAGCAGGGCGGCTCCAATGTGTCCGGCGGCCAGAAGCAGCGCCTGACCATCGCCCGCGCCCTGCTGCGCAAGCCCAAGGTGCTGATTCTGGACGACTCCACCAGCGCCGTGGATACCGCTACCGATGCCAAGATCCGCAAGGCGTTCCGCGAAGAAATTCCCGGCACCACCAAGATCATCATTGCGCAGCGCATTTCCTCGGTGCAGGACGCCGACCGCATCCTTGTGCTGGACAACGGCCGCATCGATGGTCTGGGCACCCATGAGGAGCTTTTGAAGACCAACGCCATCTATCAGGAAGTCTACAGCAGTCAGACACAGGGCGGCGGCGACTTTGACAAACAGGGAGGTGAACAGTAATGGCTCAGGCAAAAGAAGTTCGCGGCCCCGGCCCCCGCATGGGCGGTCCGCGCCCCAAAGTGGAAAACCCCGGCAAGCTGCTGAAGCGCATCATGGATGAGGTGTTCCGGCACTATCTGCCCCACTGCATCCTTGTGCTTGTCTGCATCGTGGTCAGCGCGCTGGCAAACGTACAGGCCAGTCTGTTCTTAAAGACCCTGATGGACGATTACATCGTGCCCATGACCCAGCAGCAGGATCCGGATTTTGCCCCGCTGGCTGCGGCTCTGCTGCGGGTAGGCATCATCTACGTCATTGGCATTCTGGCAGCGTGGGGCAACGCCCGCATCATGGTCAACGTGACGCAGGGCACCCTGCGCAACCTGCGCACCCAGCTGTTCACCCACATGGAGAGCCTGCCCATCAAGTATTTTGACCAACATCCCCATGGCGATATCATGTCCGTGTACACCAACGACGTGGATACCCTGCGCCAGATGCTCAGTCAGAGCATCCCGCAGCTGGTGTCCAGCGCCATTACCATTGTTTCGGTGTTCTTCAGCATGTGCATGCTCAGCTGGCAGCTGACGATCGTCACCATGCTGATGGTGGCGCTGATGATGTTCTGCTCCAAAAAGATCACCCAGCAGTCCGGCAAATACTTCATCCAGCAGCAGCGGGATCTGGGCAAATTGAACGGCTACATCGAAGAAATGATGGAAGGCCAGAAGGTCGTCAAGGTGTTCACCCACGAGCAGAAGGCGCTGGACGGTTTCCGCCAGCTGAACGATCAGCTGAAGGACAGCGCCAACAAAGCCAACAGCTTTGCCAACATCATGATGCCGGTCAACGCCCAGCTGGGCAACATCAGCTATGCCGTCTGCGCGCTGGCAGGCGCAGCCATGGCCGTGAGCGGCATGGGCGGCACGACCCTTGGCACGGTGGTGGCTTTCCTGAGCCTGAACAAGGGCTTCAACATGCCCATCAGTCAGGTGTCCATGCAGGCCAACAGCGTCATCATGGCACTGGCCGGTGCTGAGCGCATCTTCAAGATGATGGATGAACCCAGCGAGACCGACGAAGGCTATGTGACCCTTGTCAACGCAAAGTACGACCGCAACGACCAGCTGGTGGAGACGGACGAGCGCACCGGCCTGTGGGCATGGAAGCACCCCCACCACGATGGCACCACCACCTACCACAAGCTGGCGGGTGACATCACCTTTACGGACGTGGACTTCGGCTATGTGCCGGAGAAGACCGTCCTGCACGGCATCAACCTCTATGGCCGCCCCGGCCAGAAGATCGCCTTTGTCGGCTCCACCGGTGCGGGCAAGACCACAATCACCAACCTCATCAACCGGTTCTACGACATTCAGGACGGCAAGATCCGCTACGACGGCATCAACATCCACAAGATCAAAAAGGCCGACCTGCGCCGTTCGCTGGGCATCGTGCTGCAGGACACCCACCTGTTCACCGGCACGGTGATGGAGAACATCCGCTATGGCCGGCTGGAGGCTACTGATGAAGAGTGCATCGCCGCCGCCCGCCTTGCCAACGCCGACAGCTTCATCAAGCGCCTGCCGGAGGGCTACAACACCATGCTTACCGGCGATGGTGCCAACCTTTCGCAGGGACAGCGCCAGCTGCTGGCCATCGCCCGCGCGGCCGTGGCAGATCCCCCGGTGCTGATCCTGGACGAGGCCACTTCCTCCATCGATACCCGCACCGAAGCGCTGGTGCAGCGCGGCATGGACGGCCTGATGTACGGCCGCACCAGCTTTGTCATTGCACACCGCCTGTCCACCGTCCGCAATGCAGACTGCATCGTGGTGCTGGAGCAGGGCCGCATCATCGAGCGTGGCAGCCACGACGAGCTGATCGCCAAAAAGGGCAAGTATTACCAGCTCTACACCGGCAATCTGGCCGAAAACTAAGCTTTTTCTGCCTCCTCAAAGGAGCCGCCGCACCGGCACACCGCCGTGCGGCGGCTCCTTTTCTCTTCTCTGCTCTGGACAATCACCCCCTGTTCGCGGTATACTGAACCTTGAATGAATTGCAGGAAAACGAGGTCAGAACATGGCATATCCGGAGAACATCCTTACATTGGACATCCTGCCCCTTTCGGCAGACACGGCCCGGCTGGTGCGGGTGTACGGCACTGCACCCTGCGTGGTGCTGCCTGCCGTCCTGCCTGCGCCGGAGGGCGGCAGTTTTGCCGTCACCGAGCTGGGCGGCTACTGCTTCTCGGAAAAGCCCCGCAGCCTGCCTGCGTCAGACAAGACCTGCCGCTACATGGTGGAGCCGGACGGCACGGTGCAGCTGACCCGGGCATTCGGGCAGGCGGTGGGCGGAACCTGCCGCCGGTATGACTTCGACTTTGACGCCCCGGCAGCGGACGAAGAAGCACTGCACCCGGTGTGCGGCAATTTTCTGGAAGAGGTCACCCTGCCGGACAGTTTGCAGGTGATCGGCAGCTGCGCCTTTTACAACTGCCGCAGCCTGCGCCTGCTCACGGTGGGCAGCGGCAGCCTGACCGTAGGCAGCGATGTGTTTTTGAACTGCTTCGCGCTGGAGACCATCCGGGTGCAGGCCGCGCCCGGGGACTCCACCGGTCTGTTTGCCCTTGTGAACAACATCACCGAGGCCGTGCGGGCGGAGTTCCGGCCTGCCGGTGCCGCTGCGCCGCTGGCGGCGCTGTGGTATCCCGCCTACTGGGAGGACATCGAGGAGACCCCCGCCCACATCCTGCTGCATACCTTTTCCGGGCAGGGATACCATTACAGGCAGTGTTTTCTCAATAATATATTCCTGCCTGCAGAATATGACAGCATTTTCCCGCAGGGCCACGATGCCGACGATGCCAATGTGATGGCAATGCTCTGCTTTGACCGCCTGCGGTATCCGTGGCAGCTGACCGAAGCCGCCGCCGGGCATTACCGGGCGTTTCTGGCAGCAAACACCGACCGGGTGCTGGCCCGCCTTTTAAAGGCGCAGGACCTTGACGGCATCCGCGCCCTCCTGGCGCTGGATGTGCTGGACAAAGCCGGTTTTGCGTCCGCCGCCGCCCTTGCCGCCAAGGCAGAGAGCGCCGCTGCCGCCGCCCTGCTGGCAGATGCAGAGCACAAAAAATATGCCCCTCAGCCCAAAAAGCAGCGGTACGATTTTGATTTTTAAGGAATAGAAAACTCCTTCCGTCGCACTTCGTGCGCCAGCTCCCTCTAAGAGGGAGCCTTTGGCAGTAAGGGTAAGCTTCCGGTTTCGCCAGAGGCCCCATTCCTGAGGGGGCTGGCATCGCGCAGCGATGACTGGGGGAGTTTGCTGCGAGGCTGAGAGGGTTCTAAGTGAGGTGACACCTTTGCCCCAAACCATCCAAAAAGAAAAATTTTTCGACCCCCGCAAGCCCTTCCAGTCCCAGCGGCCCGAGACCCACGAGGAATGGCAGGCGCGCATGGGCGGCGAGGTGCTGGCGGTGGTGCGCAGCGGGCTGTATCTGGACTTCCGGTTTCTGGATATGGCACTCAGCGCCCTGTCCCCCGCCCCGGACGAGCGCTGCCGGGTGCTGGCTACGGACGGTCAGGCCCTGTTTTATCAGCCCAGCCACCTGCTGCGGCTCTATCAGGACAATCCCAAATATCTCAACCGGTTGTATCTACACACCATATTCCACTGCGTATTTCGCCATCTTTGGCTGAAAGGCCGCCGGGAGCCGCAGCTGTGGAGCCTTGCCTGTGATATCGCGGTGGAGAACGTCATCGACAGCCTGAACCGCACCAGCGTCAAGCGGCCGCTGACCTATGTGCGGCAGAACGCCTATCAGCAGATCACCTCAGAGGAAACCGTGGTGGCAGCCGCGCCGGTGTACCGGTGGCTCACCCGGCAGACCCCCGGCGTGCTGCGGCAGCTGGAGCGGGAGTTCGTGACCGACGACCACCGCCTGTGGCCCAAGGACGCCCCCGACCAGCCCCAGCAGATGCCCACTCCCCTGCCCCAGAAAACGTGGCAGAAGATCGGGGAGCGGATGCAGACAGAGCTGGACCTGCGGGACAAGGAAGCGGGCGACGGGGCCGATGCTCTGAAGCAGCAGGTGAAGGCCGCCAACCGCAGCCGCCGCAGCTACAGAGACTTTCTGCGCCGGTTCTGCGTGCTGCGGGAGGAGGTCAAACTGGACCCGGACGAGTTCGACCTGAACTTCTACACCTATGGTCTTTCGGTGTACGGCAACCTGCCCCTCATCGAGCCGCTGGAAAGCCGGGAGAGCAAAAAGATCGAGGAGCTGGTCCTTGTCATCGACACCAGCTACTCCACCTCCGGCGAGCTGGTGCGGGCATTCCTTGCCGAGACCTACACCCTGCTGAAAGGGCGGGAAAACTTTTTCCACCGCATGAACCTGCACCTTATTCAGGCGGATAACGCCATCCGGCAGGATATCCTCATCCACAACGAGGACGAACTGATCCACGCCATGAACCATTTTGAGCTGCGGGGCGGCGGCGGAACGGACTTCCGCCCGGCCTTTGAATACGTGAACCAGCTCTGCGCCGAAAAGAAGTTTGCAAATCTGCGGGGGCTCTTATACTTCACCGACGGCATGGGCACCTACCCCGCCAAACGCCCGGCCTACGACACCGCTTTTCTGTTTTTGGGGGAGCGGTTCGATGACGCCAACGTGCCGCCGTGGGCCATGAAGGTGGTTCTGGACGAAGAAGAATTTACCGGTGCAGCAGCCCGCCCGGCCAGTGCTCTTGCAGACGCTCTGGCCGAAGAGGACGACCTGTACCGTGACCTGAACAACTCCTGATAAAGAGGGGAACATCTGTTATGAACATCAAACGTGCCAAAGAAGAGATCGAACACACCGTAAAAGCCTACCTTGCCAAGGACGCCTTGGGCGAATACGCCATCCCGGCCATCCGGCAGCGCCCCATCCTGCTGATGGGGCCTCCGGGCATTGGCAAGACGCAGGTGATGGAGCAGGTGGCCCGGGAATGCGGGGTGGCGCTGGTGGCCTACACCATCACTCACCACACCCGCCAGAGCGCTGTGGGCCTGCCCTTCATCCGCCAGCGCAACTACGGCGGAAAGGACGTCTCGGTGACCGAATACACCATGAGTGAGATCATCGCCAGCATCTACGCCAAAATGGAGGCCACCGGCCTTGCGGAAGGCATCCTGTTTATCGACGAGATCAACTGCGTGTCCGAAACGCTGGCCCCCACCATGCTGCAGTTTTTGCAGTGCAAGACCTTCGGCAATCAGGCTGTGCCTGCAGGCTGGGTCATTGTGGCGGCAGGCAATCCGCCGGAGTACAACAAGTCGGTGCGGGATTTTGATATCGTGACGCTGGACCGTGTGCGCCGCATGGACATTGAGCCGGACCTGCCGGTGTGGAAGGACTACGCCCGCGCGGCCCACATCCACAGCGCCATCCTGAGCTATCTGGAGCTGCACCCCCAGAACTTCTACCAGATCAACGCAGACGTGGACGGCACCCAGTTCGTCACCGCCCGCGGCTGGGAAGACCTGTCCAATCTGCTGGACACCTACGAAGCGCTGGGCCTGCAGGCAGACGAGGAGCTGATCCGGGAATACATCCAGCACCCGAAGATCGCCGAGGATTTCTCGGCGTACCTCGACCTCTACTATAAGTACCGCGACGACTACGGCGTGGAGGAGATCCTTGCCGGGCAGACGAAGCCCGCCGTGTTCGCACGGCTGCTGCAGGCCCCCTTTGACGAGCGGCTCAGCCTTGTCAGCCTGCTGCTGGCCGGGCTTGGCACCCGGTTCACCGCATCCCGGCAGGCGGACGCTGTGGCCGACAGCTGCTACGCCCTTCTGCGGGAGACCAAAAAAGCCCTTGCCACCCTGCCGGAGGATATCCCGGACGGCTCCGCGGAGCTGTTCCACCAGCAGCTCGTGGATTACGATGCCGAGACCCAGCAAAAGCGCGCGGCGGGGCTGCTCTCCAAAGACAGCCTGACCACCCGTCTGCAGGTCCTGGCCGTACTGCGCCAGTGGGAGGGCGAACTGCGCCGCGCCAGCGCCGCCGGAACGCAGGAAGCCTTCGACCTGCTGCGCGGGCAGTTCCAGTCTCTGGCCGATGCGCGCGAAAAGGCCCAGCAGGCCGCCAGCGCCGCGCTGGAAGCCGCCTTCGACTTTATGGAGCAGGCCTTTGCCGAAAGTCAGGAGATGGTGGTGTTCGTCACCGAGCTTACCGTGGACCCTGCGTCCCACGCTTTCCTCACCGAGAACGGCTGTGAGCGCTACTTCCAGTACAACAAGGATCTGCTGCTGGACCACCGCAAAGCTGCCCTGCAGCAGGAGCTGGCGGCAGAGCAGCGCCGCCACGGCGGGGTATGAGCCATGCTGGAAAATCTTCTGTTCAGTCTGAACAGCACCCTGCCGCTGTTCTTTATCATGCTGCTGGGCTATGTGCTGCACCGCACCGGCTTTCTGAGCGACGCATTCGTGGCAGGGGCCAACAAATTCGTTTTTTATGTTGCATTGCCGGTGCAGCTCTTCCGCGACCTTGGCAAAAACGACGTCCGCACCACCTTTGACGGCCGGTATGTCCTGTTCTGCTTTGTGGTCACACTGGTGAGCATCCTTGTCATCTGGGCGCTGGCAAAGGTATTTTTAAAGGGCACCGGCCTTGTGGGCGAGTTCGTGCAGGCATGCTACCGCTCCTCTGCCGCCATTCTGGGTTCGGCCTTTCTGCAGAGCATCTACGGCGACGCCAGCATGTCCAGCCTGATGATCTTAGGCAGCGTGCCGCTTTACAACATTATGGCCGTGGTTATCCTGACGCTGGAAAGCCCGGCCGCCGCCCAGACCGGCAGCATGTCCGCAAAGCTGAAAAAAAGCGCCAAAGGCGTCCTGACCAACCCCATCCTGCTGGGCATTGCGGCAGGCTTTGTATGGAGCATGCTGCACATTTCCATGCCTGCCATGCTGGATAAGACCCTCTCCAATGTGGCCGGGCTGACCAGCCCTCTGGCCCTGCTTGCCATCGGTGCGGGCTTCAAGGGCCGCAAGGCGCTGGGCTATCTCAAGCCCACCACCATCGCCACTGTGGTCAAATTGATGATCCTGCCCGCACTGTTCCTGCCGCTGGCGGTGCACCTTGGTTTTACAGACGAAAAGCTGGTGGCACTTCTGGTGATGCTGGGCAGCATCACCACCCCGGCGTGCTACGTCATGGCAAAACAGATGGGGCACGAAGGCGTCCTTACCGGCAGCGTGTGCGTCACCACCACCCTGTTCAGTGCCTTCAGCTTGACCTTCTGGCTGTTCGTGCTGCGGAGCCTCGGGTATATTTTATAACCTCTTTTGCATAGCAAAACAGCGGACAGCCTGCAGGCTGTCCGCTGTTTGCTTTTCAGAAGCTATTGGGGAATCAGGGTGCACCGAACGGATGCAGCTTCTGCCTTTTATTCGGTCATTTCCAGTTCAGCGATCCATTCCCGCACACGGTCGGGACGGTTGGTCACGATGGCATCCGGCTGCAGCGGCCAGAGGTCTTTTACCGTCTTTTCCTCGTCCACCGTCCAGTATGCCGTCTTGATGCCCAGATCATGCAGCTTCTGCACCATGCCGGGCTGCTGATAGGCGGTGTGGTACTCGCAGCTCACCCAGTCCGGCTTGAAATCCAGCGTCTGGATATACTTCACCGGGTCCCGCTGATCCAGCAGGTGCTGGATCACTTCTATCAGGCTCTCGTTCGGAAACTCCACCTGCAGCATACTGACCTGACTGCCTATCTGGCGCAGCATCCAGCTGCAGTTTTCATCGTTCACATTTTCCACCGAGAACATGGGCAGCTGTGGAAAATCGTCCTCTTCCAGACTGTTCTGCAAACCAAGGATCTCCCACATGGCGGTGGGCAGAGCCATGGTCTCCATGGCACCGTAGACCAGCACGCCCACCTTCAGCTCCGGCATCAGCTGCTTTGCCTGCCGCAGCAGGTCGTGGTTGAACGAGATCACCACCAGCCGATCGGTGATATCCGCCGCACGGATCTCTTCGATCACCCGGGGCACAAAGTCCGGGTCGTTATCGATGGTGGCCTTCAATTCCAGCTGGACAACAGTGCCTTCCATTTCCCTGCACAGTGCCAACGCCTCCTGCAGGGTGGCGATCCGCTCATCCTTGTAGCTCACATCCTTCCAGCTGCCAAAGTCCAGCGCCTTCAACTCCTCCATGGTCATGTCGTAGATCTGGCCCCGCATATCGGTGTGCCAGTCAATGAGAAAATCGTGGTGGATGACCAGCTTTTTGTCTCCGGTCTGCTGTACGTCCATCTCCACGCCGTCCGCGCCGATCTCCATCGCCTTGCGGAATGCTGTAAGGGTATTTTCCGGTGCAAGGTAGGACGCACCACGGTGTGCAATGATCTCAGGCATCATTCTTTTCTGATTCCTCTCTCGTTTGTTTTTGTATTTTATGCAAGGTCAGAGCCGTTTGAAGCAATGACCTTTTTGTACCAGTAAAAGCTGTCCTTGCGGCTGCGGGCCAGAGTGCCCCTGCCGTCGTTGTCCTTATCCACATAGATAAAGCCGTAGCGCTTTTTCATTTCGCCGGTAGAGGCGCTCACCAGATCGATGGGGCCCCATGTGGTGTAGCCCATCAGCGGCAGGCCATCCTCGTTGATGGCCTTTTCCATCTGTTCAATGTGGGCCCGCAGATAATCGATCCGATAGCTGTCGTGGATGGAGCCATCCGGCTCCACGGTATCCACCGCGCCAAGGCCGTTTTCCACAATGAACATGGGCTTCTCATACCGGTCATAGATGGTGTTCAACGTCACGCGCAGGCCCACCGGGTCGATGGCCCAGCCCCACTCGCTGGCCTTGAGGTAGGGGTTCTTTACAGCTTCAAACACCGCGTTGCCGTCGGCCTTTTCTTCTGACAGGATCTCCTTGTCCGTGGTGATGCAGCGGCTGGAATAGTAGCTGAAGGAAACAAAGTCCACCGTGCCCTCCCGCAGGGTCTTTTCGTCCTCCGGCTCGGTCTGCAGCACGATGCCTGCCCGCTCCATCCGCTTTTTTGCCCACACCGGGTAGGCCCCACGGGCCTGCACATCGGTAAAGAAGTAGTTGTCGCGGTCCGCTTCCTGTGCGGCGCGGATATCCTCCGGTGCACAGGTGCGCGGGTAATACTGGCCCGCTGCCAGCATACAGCCCACCATGGCACCGGGCATCTTTTCGTGGGCCAGCTTCACGGCCTTTGCGCTGGCCACCAGCTCATGATGTGCCGCCTGATACTGCACCTGCTTTACGTTTTCGCCCGGATGGAACACCAGCCCTGCGCCGGTGAAGGGCAGATGCAGCAGCATGTTGATCTCGTTGAAGGTCAGCCAGTATTTCACCTTGCCCCTGTACCGGTCGAACAGCACCTCACAGTAGTGCACATAGGCATCCACCATGCGGCGGTCCTTCCAGCCGCCGTATTTTTTGATGAGGGCAATGGGCGTATCAAAGTGGCAGATGGTAACAAGCGGCTCGATCCCATATTTATGGCATTCATCGAACACGGCATCGTAGAAGGCAAGGCCCTCTTCGCTCGGCTGGGCATCATCGCCGTTTGGCAGGATGCGGGTCCATGCGATGGACAGCCGGAAACACCGGAAGCCCATCTCGGCAAAGAGGGCGATATCCTCTTTGTAGTGGTGATACAGGTCAATGGCCTCGTGGCTGGGGTAATAGTGCCTGTCGTCGCATTCCAGCATTTCCAGCCGGCCCAGCGCCACCGGAAAGCGGTCAGCGCCAAACGGGGTCACATCCACGGTGGCAAGGCCCTTGCCGCCCGCCTGCCATGCGCCTTCGCACTGGTTGGCAGCGGTGGCACCGCCCCACAGAAAATCTTTCGGGAAACTGCCCATACGTAAAACCTCCCTGTTTTCTATCTTTCCGGCACCGGACAGGCCGGGGCCTTACTTTATCTAGTATAAAATACCGCACAATCCGCTCTGTGTCTATGCCCGCATTTTACAAAAAACCGCTTCATTGTTGTGAAAGTACGACTTTTATCGTCAAATCGCCGAATTTCACTTTTATTTTTCGTACATTTTTCACGATAAAAATGCAAAAACAGCCCTATTTTCCTTTCATTCTGTTTCTTTCAAACTGTCCGCAGACATGGTACAATAAGCAGGTAAGATACACCGCCGCTTTTTCGGCATTGGAAAATGGAGTGTTTGATTATGACTGAGTTCAAGCCCATTAAAGAAGGCAAGGTCCGTGAGATCTATGATAACGGTGACAGCCTCATCATGGTTGCTACCGACCGCATTTCCGCGTTTGACGTCATCCTGAAAAACAAGGTCACCAAAAAGGGCACTGTTCTGACCCAGATGAGCAAGTTCTGGTTCGATTACACCCGCGATCTGCTGCCCAACCACATGCTGAGCGTGGACGTGAAGGATATGCCGGAGTTCTTCCAGCAGCCCCAGTTCGACGGCAACAGCATGATGTGCCGTAAGCTGACCATGCTGCCCATCGAGTGCATCGTGCGCGGCTACATCACCGGCAGCGGCTGGGCCAGCTACCAGAAGACCGGCAAGGTGTGCGGCATCCAGCTGCCCGAGGGCCTGAAGGAATCCGACAAGCTGCCCGAGCCTATCTACACTCCCTCCACCAAGGCCGAGATCGGCGACCACGACGAGAACATCTCCTACGAAAAGAGCATCGAGGTGCTGGAAAAGCAGTTCCCCGGCCACGGCGAGGAGTATGCCACCAAGCTGCGCGACTACACCATTGCCCTGTACAAGAAGTGCGCTGAGTATGCGCTCTCCCGCGGCATCATCATTGCCGACACCAAGTTTGAGTTTGGTCTGGATGAGAACGGCAACGTGGTGCTGGGCGACGAGATGCTCACCCCGGATTCCTCCCGCTTCTGGCCGCTGGAGGGCTACGAGCCGGGCCACAGCCAGCCTTCCTTCGATAAGCAGTTCGTTCGCGACTGGCTCAAGGCCAACCCCGACAGCAACTACGACCTGCCTCAGGATGTCATTGACAAGACCATTGCCAAGTATCTGGAGGCCTACGAGCTGCTCACCGGCAAAAAGCTGTAAATTTTACGATAAAACGAATCCCGGCAGATGCTTGACAGCTCTGCCGGGATTCGCTATAATGTCTATAGAAAGGGCACTGCGACAAGCGGTTGGCCCCAGTTCAAGGTTTACAGTTTTTGAGAACCGTCACCGTGCCGGGTGGCGGTTCTTACTTTTTCACGCGAATGGTGAATGTCAATCCAAACAAGTGGAATGTCAAAGTAATTGGCATGTACTCACCTCCTTTCGGAAGTGAGAGACGAACCGCCTGCCGTTGTTTGCAGTGCCCCGCCGCCTTTCAGCAGCAGAGATAGCATAACATAGTTTTCGGCTGATTTCAACAAAAAAATGCTTCCGTGCGCCGCACGGAAGCATTTTTTGTTTCACTCGCTCAGCTCTGCGCTTTCCTCGGAAGAAGCTTCGGACTCTGCCGTTTCTTCGTTTTCTTCGTCCAGCAGGTACTGTATCTCCGTCTGCTTTGCCATCTGCTCCGCTGTCCAGTCCAGCTGTGCAATGCCGTCCAGCTCCAGCGTGTACTGCTCCACCCGCTGCAGCGTACCAGCGGTAAGGCTCTGGCCCGGGTCGTTGTCCGGCGCCCATGCGATCCGCAGCTCGTCCGGCAGTGCACTGCACTGCTGCACGGCATCGGTCACTCTGCGGCAGTCCTGTGCAAATGCCTGCACGCTGTCATAATCGCCGAACAGCACCACGGTCAGGCTCAGATGACCGCCTCCTGCGTCCAGATCCCGGAGCGTTTCCGTCTTGCTGCTGTACAGATAGGCGTTTCCGCGGATGTCCTTCACTCGGACCTCCGGCGCGGCCGTTTTGATCCGGTCATAGGCTTCCGCTGTGTACTGCTGGCTGAGCTTCATGCTTGCCTGATTCCGCTCCGGGCCGAGTTCATCCCACACCACCGGCAGCAGCGAAAGGCCAAAGCACCCGCCCATGAGCACAAGGCAGATCAGCACCGACCAGAAATCGTATTTCCAGCGGCCCGGCCGAGCGGCAAAAAAGAGCACCTCGCCGCCCAGCATCACAAGGCCTGCTGCCGGGACGATCTTCAGCGCCAGCTGCCAGTCAAAGCCCGGCACGAAGTGATAGCACAGGAAGAACGCCCCCGCTGCGATCAGGCATACACCCAGCGTAAAGCTACCCACCCGGCGCAGCGGCGGCTGTTTTCCGGGCATTTCCGGGGCAGCAGAGCCGGTCTCATTCTTCTCGTCCATCCTCATCCTCCGTCTCGTCCTCCGGGGTCACAGGCTTGCCCAGCAGGGCCGAGAGCTTGGGCATTGCAAAGCCCTTTTTCTCCGGCCCGGCCGGTGTTTCCTGTGCGGCATACTCGGTAAAATCGGCGTCCGCGGCCTTCTGCTTCGGCTTTCTGCCCTTGGGGCCGCGCACCAGCCACGCACCGCAGATGATCAGGGCCACGCACACAACGATCTCCGGCAGCTGATCCATCATCAGATAAAGTGCGCGGAAGAAGGGGCTGCTCTGGCCCCAGCGCCACACGATGTCCCCCAGCGTGTTCATAAGGATGTTCTGGTAGGCCACCAGTGCGCCCAGCACGATCAGGCCCCAGCCCAGCAGTTTGTGGCTGTCCATCATGAACTCCTGCATCCGCTGGTTCTTCCAGTTGATATGCACCAGATAATCGTCCTCCGGGGCGGTGCCTGCGCCGATCTGCGCCCGGAGATTGAAGGTGTCAAAAAAGCTGTACATCCACACGATGGCGCAGCCGATGGTCAGCACTTGCAGCGTAGATACGCCAATTACAACGAACAGGCAGAACATCGTGATCAGCGAAAGGCCGCGCTTCATATAGCCCTGATACATCTGGCCTGCGCCCGGGCAGAAGGCAAAGATAAAGGTCAAAATCCCGTTTTTCATCATGATCGATTCCCTCATTTCGTTTGATCGGTAAGCGGCAGATCTCTTTTGTCCTCTGCCGCCGGGCTGTGGGCCCCGAACAGCAGATCATTGACCGCCTTTGAAAAAGACGCCTGCGGCTTCGGCTCTTCGTCCTCCACCGGTCGGCCCAGTGTTTTCGGCTTGGCAGGCCGACGGCCATCCTCCACCGGTCGGCCCAGCTGTGCAGGTTCTTCGGTCTGGCTCTGGCTGGCTTCCTGTGTCCAGCTGCGCAGCTCCTGCCGGAAGTCCAGCAGCTGCTCCACGGTACCGGAGCGCCACATGGTGAACGCCAGCACTGCTGCCACACCGGCCACTGCAGCGCGGCCCCATGTGTTCTGCATCAGCCGCACCCAGACGGCGGCCATCACAGCCTTGTGCGCGGAGTGCGGCGGCGTTTCCAGCGCATCTGCCGTCAGCAGGGCCGTGTAGCGATCCATGCACTTATCGCAGTAGGCAAGGTGCTCGGCTGTTTCCAGCCGCCCCAGCTCATCCAGCCCGCCTGCCTGCAGGGCCTGCAGGCCTTCGTCGGTCAGACAGCCGTTTTTGTCAAACAGTTCCATGTACACACTCCCCTCCGCAGCGCTCACGCTGTAATATCTGCTGTGCCAGCATCTTTTTGGCCCGGTAGATCTGCGCCTCCACCGTCTTGGGCGGGCGGCCGCACAGCTGTGCCGCCTCGGCCATGGTGTGCTGTTCCAGCAGCACAAGACGGCAGGGCGTTCTGTAGGGCTCCCGCAGGTCCAGGATCATGGCGGTGAGCTCCTCTTCGCCCAGAGCATCCAGCACCTGCTTCTCCGGCTCGGTGCCGGGCGGCGCTCCCTCCAGTGCCAGCACCTCATCGCCGGGGGTGTTCACCCGGCGCACCCATGCGCTGCGCAGATAGTCTTTTGCCTTGTTGGAAGCAATGCGCGCCAGCCACTGTTTTTCAAACCCGGGCGGGCAGCGGTCAATGGCCCGCCATGCCGCCAGAAAGGTCTCCTGGGTCAGGTCCTGCGCATCGCCCACATCCGGCACCAGCTGGTGGCAGACCGTATACACGAGCGACTGGTATTTTTGCACCATCGCGCTGAATTCCAAGGTCGTCAACGATCCACCCACCTCCTTTTGGTTTCGTCCCGGTCCGACGAAGTGCAGCCTCTGCGCTGCCCTTCTGCACATTCATACGAAACAGCCGTTCAAAATCCTGCAAAAAATTTTATTTTTATGATACAATAGAAGTAGTATAGCACAAAAGGAGGCATTCGGCCATGGCTGTCAGTACCCGTCAGGCACTTTTGCAGGCACTTTCCTCTGCCGGGGGCAGCTACGTTTCCGGCCAGCAGCTGGCCGAGACCCTCGGCGTGAGCCGCGCTGCCGTGCACAAGGCCGCCGCGGCCCTCACGGCCCAAGGGTACGCGCTGGAAGCTGCGCCCCGCCGGGGCTACCGGCTGGCGGGCGGCGACCCGTTCTGCGCCGAAGCCATCGGGGACTACCCTGCACCCATCTATTTATATGACACGCTGGAAAGCTCCAACCGCACGGCAAAGCTGCTGGCGCTGGATGGTGCACCCCATGGCACGCTGGTGCTCACCGCCCACCAGAGCGCCGGACGCGGCAGGCTGGGCCGGAGATTTGAAAGCCCGGCAGGCAAGGGCGTTTACTGCTCGGTGCTGCTGCGCCCGGAAATGCCCGCCGCCAATGCCCAGACCGCTACCATCAGCGCAGCGGTGGCGGTCTGCCGTGCCGTGAAAAAGCTCTGCGGGCTGGAGCTCTCCATCAAGTGGGTCAACGACCTGTACTATCAGGGCCGAAAGGTCTGCGGCATCCTGACCGAGGCGGGGACCGACCTCGAGAGCGGACAGCTGGAATGGCTGGTGGTGGGCATCGGGCTGAACCTTACATCTACCGCCGCCGACTGGCCGGAGGAGCTGGCCCGCAGGGCCGGGAGCCTGTACCCCGGCGGGCCTGCCCCGGTGAGCCGGGCCGCACTGGCCGGGGCCATTGCCCGGGAGCTGCTGGCCCTCTGCCCCGGCTTTGACTGTCTGAATGAGTACCGCGCCCGGTGCTTTGTGCCCGGCCACTGGGTGACGGTGTGTGCCGAGACCGAGACCTACGCCGCAAAGGCCCTTGCCATCGACGAGGAAGGGCGGCTGGTCATCCAGCGGGAGAACGGCCGACAGGAGGCTCTGCGCTGCGGCGAGGTGACCACACGGCCTGCACGGACCGAATAAGACGCAAAAAAGCACCCTTTCCTGCCCGGAAAGAGTGCTTTTTATGTTCTGCACTTATGTATCCAGATCCACGGCTTCCAGCACCGTGATGTCCTCTTTTTCAAAGGCGGTACGGATCATCCCGGCAAGGCCGGGCATTTCGGCCTTGTTCTCGATGCACAGGGTGATGATGCCGTTCAGGCTGGAGGCTTCCACGCCCATGGAGCCGCCATCCGGCGGGACCCAGACGTTGAAGTCTTTGGTGTACTTCTGAAGCTCCGGCGTGGCCGGCAGCAGCGGATTGCCCAGATAGCTGAGCCAGAAATCCGCCGAGACACCGCTGATGTACTCGCCCATCTGGAACACCCTCTGCTTGATGCGCAGGGGTGCTTTCTGCTGGTCCACCTTGTACACCCAGCTCATCTGCTGGGCCATCTGGCGCAGCTTTTCTTCGGGCTGCAAGGTGCGGAGCACGGCGGCATTCATTTCCGGCACGATGTCCGCAAGGCGGGTGTCATCGTTCAGCTTCACACCGCTCTGGAAGGAGCACACGCAGTTGTAAAGGGCATCCGGCACGCCCGCTTCCCTGCGGGTATCTGCCGAGTAGGAATACTGGATCTCGTCCTTGCCCAGATAGCTGCGCAGCGCAAGGCTCAGCAGACCCGCCAGCGCTGTAAAGGGCTTGACGCCGTTCTCCACTGCCCGGTCCACAAGGCTCTGCTTGGTCAGCCGCACCCGGGTGCGGCGCATCCTGCCTTCGTAGGTCTGCACCACATCCCTCTGCATCATGCTCTCGGTGGCTGCGGGGGATGGATATTTTTCCATCATGGCCTCGATGTCATAGGCCGGGCTGCACAGGATGGGCGTGTTTGCAAACGCCGTGCCATAGCGCAGGTTGCAGTACTGCTCCAGAATGCGGGTGAGGAAGGGCGACACCCCGTGGCCGTCCATGAGGAAATGATACCAGTCAAAATAGACGGTGTCCCCTTCACAGCTCACGCTGAAAAGATAGCCGTTCGTTTCCTCCGGGATATCGCGCTGTGCACTGCCCTGATACACAAGGCAGGGGTTCGGGTTCGGCTCCAGAAAAAAGCTCCGCTTTTCCTGCACCAGCTGTACCTGATAGTACGGTGCGGCCGAAAGCGCCGTATCCAGTGCACGCTGCAAAAGAGCGGGTTCCACCGCGTCCTGCAGCGCAAACTGGTACCGGCACAGGATCTTCTCCCGACGGAAGAAATACATCGTTCCCTGAAAGATGTATTCCGTCGAGCGCCGTGACTCATTCATGAACTGTTACCCCGCGTTTGCCGCCAGATAATCCACCAGATCCCCTATGGTCACAAAGTTGCGCAGCTCCTTTTCGGGGATGCGCAGGCCGAAGGTCTCCTCGAGGTCTGCCACAATGGTCAGGATCTCCATTGAGGACAGATCCAGATCGTCCATCAGGACGCTGTTCTCATTCACATCTTCGGGAGAGACCTCGGCAACATCCTCCAGGATGGCCAGGATCTGGGAAATGATCTCTGCTCGTTCCATAGAAATTTTCTTCCTTTCCGTGACGGATAATAGGCACAATCTCCTGTGCCTTTCCATAATAATACCCTGATTCTCTCCTGTGCGCAAGGGTTCCGGCAACAAAGCCTTGTTTTTTGTCGGAACTCCTGTCATCAGTCTTCCGGTCTGCCGGCCCATTTATGCATGTGGGCATTCTACCGCATCCGTATCACTGGCGCAGCAGTTTTCCCATGGCATTGCGGGGCAGCGGCTGTGCGCTGAGCTCCGGCACCATGCGCTTGTACAGCGGCAGGCCGCGGTTGACCCCGGTGACGAACTCCTTCACAGTCTCCTGCTTTGCAGGGTCACAGTAGATGAGGGCACAGATCTTCTTGTCCTTTTCCTTCACGATGCACTCCCGAATGTCCGCACAGGGCGCCAGCAGCTTTTCCAGCTCCTCGGGGCTCACGTTCTCGCCGCTGTCCAGAATGATCACGTTCTTCTTGCGGCCGGTCAGGTACATGTAGCCGTCCTCTTCCACCCGGGCAATGTCGCCGGTGTGGAACCAGCCGTCTGCATCGATGACTTCTGCAGTGCCTTCCGGGTCCTTGTAGTAGCCCAGCATGATGGGGTCGCCCCGCATGCACAGCTCGCCGTCGTCCAGCTTGTATTCACAGCTGAGGTCCACATGGCCCACGCTGGTCAGGTACTTTGCCTCCTGCGAGGAGTTCCATGCACCGTCGCCGCAGGTCTCGGTCAGGCCGTACATCTGGGCCACAAAGAAGCCCTTCTCCATCATATCACTCAGCATCTTGGGGTCGAACATGGCAGCGCCGCAGGTCAGCACGCACAGGCCGTTCAGGCGGTCGCGGCGGCCCTTCATCACATCGCTGTAGATGCTCTTCAGCAGCACCGGCACCACCGCCATCACCTCGCTGTGCATGGCACCCAGATCACGGTAGAAATACTTCAGGTTGTTGCACAGGTTGATGGAGTGGCCGGTGATGCTCCACGAAACAAGGCTGGTCATGGCGGAGATGTGGAACATGGGCAGGGCGGACAGGGACGAGAACTCGTCGGTGTTCCAGCCCGTGTGCTTCTTCACATCGTCAAAGGGGTTCAGGAAAGCCGGCATGGCGCTGAACAGGTTCTTCTGGCTCAGCATGACGCCCTTGCTGCGGCCGGTGGTGCCGGAGGTGAACATGATAAAGGCCAGAGCAGAGAGGTCCTCCACCTCGGTCACGTCCTCGGCAGGCTCATAGGCAGAGAAAGCGTCCATGGGCTTCAGGATGCTGCCATAGGTCTCGGTGAGGGCAGGCTCCCGCTCCGCGAACTCGCCATCCTGCAGGATACACACCGGCTCGGTGAGGCCCAGCTCGTAGGAGATGGCATCCCAGTCCTTGCCAAGGTTCAGCGGTACAGCCACGCCGCCTGCGATCACGGTGCCGTACATGCAGATGACATACTGGTAGCTGTTGCGGGCCAGGATCGCCACTCGCTTGCCGCGCACGTCGCCATACTCTGCACGCAGGAACGCCACGAACCGGCGCAGATCCTGGGCATACTGTGCGTAGTGCACCTCGGCAACGCCCTGCTTTTCTTCATCATACCAGCGCAGAGCCACACGGTCTGCAATGTTGGTTTCCATATTGCAAAGGGACTGATACAGCGATGTAATCATTTTTTTCCTCCATTTTTATCATCCGATCCGGTGCACCGGTGTAAGCCCGCACAGATCCTGCCAGACATTTCCAACTGTGCCCAGTATACAATAAGACCCGTGTCAATGCAAGAGTTTTGCAACATTTAATTTCCAATATTGACAACAAAGCCTTGCACATCGTGCCGTTTCCAGATGTAAATTCTGCCTTTCGTTGCGAAGCCGCCCGGCCTGTGCTATGCTTTTATTGCAGGCGGCATGTGTCCCCCGCCCGCCGGACCGCAATTCAAAATTGACAGTCTGTGCAAAAAGCATTATACTGGGTTCATATCCATACAAATTTTTATCTTTTTCATTCAAAATCTACGCATTGTGCGGCGTCCGGCTCTGAGGGAATGTCCCGCGCAAGGAAGGAACCTCCATGGAAGGAACCAAACCCCGCACCGCCAGCTCCATCGGCATGTTCGACATGCTCAAGGGTGCCGGTATGCTGATCATCGTTTTTGCGCATACCGCCGAGCTTTATCCCATGCAGGCGGTCAGCGGCCTGTCCCTGACCGCGTTTTTCCCCTTCATCTACCGCGAAGCGCTGATGGCCGCTTTCTTTATTGCCAGCGGCTACGGCTTCCGCAAGCGCTCCATCGGCAAATGCATCCACCAGCAGCTGAAAAGTCTGCTCAAGCCCTACCTCTATACTGCACTGTTCACCTGCGTGCTGCACTTTATCATCCACTATAAAACGTTCCAGTACCTGCCCGGCACCATCGGTGAGTCGGTCAAGGTCACCGGCGGTTTTCTGCTGGGCCTGCCCCACACGGCAGAGTATTTCGGGCAGGAATTTTTCTCCTGCGGGCCCATGTGGTATCTGCTGGCCCTCATGGTGGGCTGGATCCTGCTGGATGTGATCCTGAACATCTTCCCGGAGCAGTACGTTCCCTGGGCTGTGGCCGGGTGTGCGCTGCTGGGCTGGGGCGTCAGCCTTGTGTGGGAGCCGCCCTTCTGCCTGATCCAGGGCGCGGTGATCGTCCCCTATCTCTATATCGGCTTCCTTGCCAAAAAGAAGCATCTGCTGGACGAGCCCCTGCCGCCCAAAGTCTTTGCCGGGCTGCTGGGGGCCTCAGCACTCATTGCCGTAGGCGCTCTTGCCACCCGCACCACCGACTGCATCTCGCTGGCCGAGTGGTCGCTGGGCCCCCTGAGCATCTTTCTGGACGGTGCTGCCGGTCTTTTATTCATCCGGCTGTTCATGCGGCTCAACCATTTCCACGGCCTTATCGTGCGCTTTCTGGAGACGGTGGGCCGACGCTCGCTCCACATCTTCTGTATACATACCGTGGAGATCATCGCCATCCCCTGGTATCTGATGGTAGCCAGATTTTCGGACCGGCCGGTGCTGGGCATGTGGCTGCAATACGCCATCGCTCTGGGCTCCATCTGGCTGGTGTGTGAGCTGCTGCGTGCACGCCGTGCACTCATCATCCGGTTTTTCCCTGCACGGCGCAAGAGCCCTGCCGTGCACTATACCGCCCGACATTAAGGTGTTTTTCCGGCTGCTGCGGTGCAGCCTATCATAAATGTAAGAGGAGAATCCCGTTATGAACAACGATGCCCCCGAGACCCTTGCTGCGGCCCGCAGCCGCGCTGCCGACCTTGAGCAGCAGCTCAAGCTCTCTGACGAAGGCGTATCCCGGCTGGCACAGCGGTGTCTGGAGCTGGAACAGCAGGTGCTGAACTATCAGGCCGCGCTGGCAAGGCACGGCAGCGACAACGAGCCTGCCGCCCTCACCCTGCCGCAGCTGTTCTACGATTCCGGCTCCGGCTATTCCCCGCGGGAATGCCTGACCGTTGCCGAGGACGCCTACGACGAGCTGACCCACGAGGTCTCTGCGGTGTTCACCCTGCCCACGGATGCCCGTGCGCTGCGGCTGGACCCCGGTGAGCTGGCCTGCTGCGTGACTGACCTGAGCATCTCGGACGAGCGGCTGGAATGCCGCGCCATGAACGGCATCCAGCTGCAGGAAGACTGCCTGCTGTTTTTGGATGTGGACCCCAACCTGACCGTGCAGAGCACAGTGCCCTTTGCGGCCGGGATGAAGTTTGCCGTGACCTATCATTACTATCCGCTGGGCCGCTTCCAGCACGAACAGCCCGGCAAGGCCCTGCTGCAGGCCCTGAGCGCCATCAAGCTGCGGGCCGAAGCGGAGCAGAACGATCTCCGCGGGCAGCTGCAGGCCGCCCTTGCCGAGAATACCCGGCTGAACAACCAGCTGACCGAGCTGCAGAACAGCCGCGCCGCCTACGAAAACTCGCTGGAAAACCTGTACGAAAGCAGCAGCTGGCGGCTCACCGCCCCGCTGCGTGCGCTGCACCGGCTGTTCCGTCATTGATACGATTTGCAGAGGAGTGTCATTATGTACACAAGTTACAGCACCCTGCAGCGTAAACAGCTGACGAAGCAGGTGTATACCGATACCCAGAGCACCTATCTGCTGGTGTATGCGCCCGGCCGCCATCAGGCGCTGGAGCACGCACTGGAAAACCAGCTGCACCGCAAGTTCCGGCTGGTGACGGAGCTGGCCCCCGCCCTGACCGACTCGGTGGAGGGCGTACTGCTGGTCAGCGAAGATCTGGAGTGCACCTCCACTGCCCTGACCTATTTTGCCGGTGCCCTGCGCACCGGTGCAGACCTTGTGGTGTGTGATGCCGCCTTTGGCTTTGACGGTTCCACCGCCCTGTACCTGAGCACCCAGCACATCCCCTGCAGCCGCTGTGCCATGGTATCGCGGAAGCTTCTGGACCGCATCCGCGCCGCTGCCCGCGGCAGGGACAGCGTGACCGAGCTGCTGCGTCTTGCCACCGCCATGGCAGAAAACTGCCGCCGCATCCCGGAGTCCCTGCTGCATTTCCGGCGGGAGCTGTGTGCCGATGATGTGTTCTCTGCCTCCGGAAAGCGTGCTCTGATCCTGAGCCATGAGCTCACCATGACCGGTGCCCCCATCGTGCTGGTGAGCGCCGTGCCGGTGCTGCGCAGCATGGGCTTTGAGGTCGTGGTTTTGGGCCCTGCGGACGATGGCTCTCTGCCGCTGTTTCTGGATGCCGGTGCTGCCGTTGTCACCCGCAGCGACTGCGTGATGAGCTCCTCCCTGTGGGGGCTTGCCACCAGTGCGGATTTTGTGCTGGCCAATACTGTGGTGGAGGCCGCCGCCGTGAGCACCCTGAACGGCTCCTTTGTGCCGGTGCTGTGGTGGCTGCACGATGCCTTTGCAGGCTATCCGTTCATTGCGCACAGGATCCCCAAAACGCTGGACTCCAATGTGCATGTGTGCGCCGTAGGCTCCCACGCCACTGCCGCCATGCATTCGGTGCGGCCGGATTTTAACATCGAACAGCTGATCTACGGCCTGCCGGACTACGCGCAGGAGAGCTTCCCGGTCTATGATATCAGCTACGCGGGCGGACGCCCTCTGTTCGTGACCGTGGGCTCCTTTGAGCCCCGCAAGGGTCAGGATATCTTCTGCAATGCCATCCGTCTGCTCAAGCCCGAAGTGCGCCAGAAGGCCGCTTTCCTGTTCGTGGGCAAGGCCGCAGACAAGAGCCTGAAGAGTGCCGTGGACGCACTGGTGGAGGATTACCCGGACACCGTGTTCTACCGCAAGCGGCTGGAACGCCCGGAGATCAAGTCCCTGATGGATCAGTGCACCTGTGTGGTGTGCGCCTCCCGCGACGACCCCATGCCCACCTTTGTCACCGAGGGCCTGATCTTCGGCAAGCCCTCCATCGTGTCGGAGCACACCGGCACTGCCGGGCTGATCACCGAGGGCGTGGACGGCTTTGTGTACCGGGACGACGACCCCGACCAGCTGGCAAAGGTGCTGGAACACGCCATCCTGCACCCCGATCAGCTGGCCGCCATGAAGGCCGACTGCCGGAAAATGTACGAGAAATATTACTCCAACGAAGCTTACGTTGCCACTCTGACGCGGCTGGTGAAGGAACTGACCACCTGAGTGTCCGCTGTTTTTGTGCAGCATGAAAAAAAGAGGAAGATCCGGCGGGATCTTCCTCTTTTTTCGCAGAAGGAGCAGGGCAGAAGCGGATTCAGTCCATCCTGCCCACCGTGTGCAGACAGGCATACAGCGCGCCCACCTGATTGGCTTCACTGCTGAAATGGCAGGGCACGATCTCGGTGCGCGGCAGACCGATCATGTAGGGCGAATCTCCCCGGGAAGCGAACAGCCCGGCATATACCCGGCGCAGGCTGTCCAGCAGCAGCGGCTGTTTGCTGATGCCGCCGCCAATGGCCACCTTTTCCACATCCAGCAGGACGGTCAGGTTGTAGATCTGCACCGCCACCGCTTTGCAGAACCGTTCCAGCACTTCCAGCGCTTCCGGCTCTCCGGCGTTGGCGGCATCAAAAAACTGTCTGCCATTCATGGGCGCATCGGCGGGCAGGCCCCTGCGGGCGCGGTACCACTGCGGCAGATTGGTGGTGCTGCACTGACAGGCCATGGTTTTTCCGGTGTTCTCCCACTCGTCGGCGTTGGTGTTCACAAAGCTGTATTCCCCGGCGGTAAAATGGATGCCCCGCACCAGCTGGCCGTTGGCGATGATGCCGCCGCCCACACCGGTGCCGATGATAAACACCGCCGCGTTGCAGCAGCCCTGCAGCGCACCGGCCTGCAGCTCTGCAAGGGCAGCGGCCTTGCCGTCATTTTCCAGCGTGACCGGACAGCCGCATCTTTCGCGCACCAGCTGCCCCACCTGCGTACCGGTGTTATACAGAAGTGCCCCGCCGTTGGAGACAAAGCCGGTGTGAGTGTCCACAAAGCCGGGCAGGGCCATGGCGATGCCGCTTACTTCATCCCGGTGCGGCGCATACAGAGCATATAATGTGTCAAGAAAATGCTCCTGCGTATCCTGCGGCGTAGGCACAGACCCGGCATCGGTGCGGTTCAATCCTTCGTCCATCACCGAATACTTGATCTCAGTGCCGCCCACATCAAAAACCATGACCTTCATTGTGCCTGCCTCCGCTCATGTTATTTCTGGTTTTATTATGGCAAATTGCGTTTGGAATGTAAAGAGAAAAGCGGAAAAAACAGCATGGCTTTATAAGCTGCTTTTCTCGCGAAAAAACAGCCCGGAAAGATCCGCAGATCTTTCTGGGCTGTAAATTTAAAATACTAATTCCGCTAAAGATGCCCAGAGTGAAACGGAGGACATTTTAGAACGTGTTACAGTTTGCTCAGCTGCGGGCCCTGTGCGGTGTCCTTGACCGCCCAGCCCAGCTCGGTCAGCTGTGCGCGGATGGCGTCGGCGGTGGCCCAGTCCTTGGCCTTCTTGGCGGCGGCACGCTTCTCAACCAGCTCAGTCACCTCGGCGGGCACCTCGTCCTTTTTGCGGTTGTACAGCAGGCCCAGCACGCCGGTGATCTCGTCAAAGGCGGCGGCAGCAGTCTGCAGGGCGTCCTTGGAGGAAACAGCCGACAGCGTATTGATCTCCTTGACCAGATCGAACACGGCAGCCAGTGCATCCGGGGTGTTCAGGTCATCGTCCATGGCGGTGCAGAACTTGGTGCGGGCCTCGGCAGCCTTTTCCTTCAGGGTCTCGTCGGTGCCAAAGGTGTCCTTGGTCAGGGCAAAATCCAGATTCTCGCGGCAGGTGTACAGGCGCTCCAGGCTGTTCTTGCAGCTTTCAATGAGGTCCACGGTGTAGTTCAGGGGCATCCGGTAGCCTGCGGTCAGCATGAAATAGCGGATGGGTTCGTAGCCGTAGACGTCCGCCACGTCCCGCACGGTGAAGAAGTTGTGCAGGCTCTTGGACATCTTCTGATTGTCCACGTTGATGAAGCCGTTGTGCATCCAGTAGCGGGCGAACTCGCAGCCGTTGGCGCACTCGCTCTGGGCGATCTCGTTCTCGTGGTGGGGGAAGATCAGATCCTGACCGCCGCAGTGCAGGTCGATGGTCTTGCCCAGATGGGTGCGGCTCATGGCACTGCACTCGATGTGCCAGCCCGGGCGGCCCATGCCGTAGGGGCTTTCCCATGCAGGCTCACCGGGCTTTGCGGCCTTCCACACAGCAAAGTCGGCGGGGTCCTCCTTCAGGTCATCGTCCATGCGGCTGCGCAGTTCGCGGTTGCCGCTTTCCAGATCGTCCAGCTTCAGGTGGCTCAGCTTGCCGTAGCCGGGGTCGCTCTTCACCCGGAAATACACATCGCCGTTCTTGGCAACGTAGGCGTGACCGGAGTCGATCAGGTCCTTCACGATGTCCAAAATCTGCTGGATATGCTCGGTAGCCCGGGGCTGGACGGTGGGCTTTTTGCAGTTCAGACCGGCGGCATCCTTGAGGTACTCGGCCTCAAAGCGCTGAGCGACCTCCTTCATGGAGGTGCCCTCCTCCTGACCCTTCTTGATGAGCTTATCGTCGATGTCGGTGATGTTGGAAACATAGATCACCTTGTTGCCGCGGTACTCAAGGTAGCGGCGCAGGGTGTCGAATACGATCAGCGGGCGTGCGTTGCCGATGTGGATATAGTTATAAACGGTAGGGCCGCAGACGTAGATGCGGTATTCACCGGGCACCTGCGGAACAAATTCTTCCTTCTGGCGGGTCAGGGTGTTGAAGATCTGCATGGTCAATTCTCCTTTTTGTGGCAGACAGAAGCCGCAAAACAAAACGCCCCCGGAGCGGTGCACAAAGCACAACTCCGAAGGCGGTTTTTCGTCAAAATCGCGGTTCCACTTCTGTTTGTCGCTCAAAGCCGGTAACGGCGGCACACCGCACGGCGATACTTCCCGTAGGGGTTCCCGCCGCGTGCTGTCCGGGCGCACTTTGCGCGGCGGTCTGCAAACAGGCTTCCAGCCAGTGGCCTGTTCTCTCTGCGCAGACGGTGTGCGGCGCTACTCTGCCCGGATAAACGCATTTATCCTTTTACCCCTTTATTATAGCGGTGCCGCACAGGGAAGTCAAGGTGGAACAAAAACGATTCAGAATGCCCGCCGCTAACGGGTTGCGGCACCCAGCATCCGCATCGTGCCTTGGGCGGCACGCGCGTCTTGCTGGCCGCTGCCCCAACAACTCCTCCCTGTTTCCGCCACTGGCGGCGGTCGTCGTCGTTGCTTTGGGCATAATTTAAGGAAAATCATTTTAGTATTTGTAAATCTGGAAAATCTGCGGATTTTCCGGATTTACTTTTTCACGGGAGGAGCTGTAAAGGCAAACAGCATCGCAAGATTTCACCGCAGCGCTGCGCTTCCGAAGGAAGCGGCGCTGCAAATGCAGCTTACCACTGCGACTCTTCCCGTGAAAAGGGAACCCCGGAGCGTCCGCAGACGCTCCGGGGTTCCGAAATCATAAATTTTCTTTCCGCTGAAATAGCGCAGAGCGAAGCGGAGCGCAATTAAAATCGTCTTGCCTTACCCGGGATACCGGCTCACTTCCAGCAGTTCTTCTGCACGCTTCACCTGCTCCGCTGTGGGCGGCACGGCGTCCGGCAGCGGATAAGGGATGCCCAGCTTCTGCCACTTGAACAGACCCAGTGTGTGGTAGGGCAGCACCTCCACCCGCTGCACCGTTTTCAGGCTGCGGATAAAGTCTGCGGTCCTGCGCAGGCCCTCCTCGTCGTCGGTCAGGCCGGGCACCAGCACATGCCGGATCCACAGCGGCACCCCGAGATCCGAGATGTGCCGCGCCATCGCAAGGATGTTGGCATTGTCTTTGCCGGTGAGCTGCCGGTGGCGTTCCGGGTCGATCTCCTTCAGGTCGAGGATGACCAGACTGGTGGACTTCATCAGCCGGTCGAAACCGGCCAGATAATCCGGGTCATCGGGCCGGAAGGGCTGCCCGGCAGTATCCAGAGCCGTGTGCACGCCTTTGGAGCGGGCCAGCTCGAAGAATGCCGTCAGGAACTCCATCTGGCGCAGCGGTTCACCGCCGCTGACCGTGATGCCGCCCTTCTTGCCCCAGTAGTTGCGGTAGCGGTAGACCCGCTGGAACAGCTTTTCCACTGTCCATTCCTCGCCGCCCTCCGCAGCCCACGTTTCCGGGTTGTGGCAGTATTTGCACCGCAGGGCACACCCCTGCAAAAACACCACAAAGCGCACGCCGGGGCCGTCCACAGAGCCGAAGGATTCCAGCGAGTGGACATAGCCGATGGGGTTACAGGGCTGCATGGCAGGTGCGGGAGATAACATCCATCTGCTGCTCGCGGGTCAGGTCGATGAACTTGACGGCGTAGCCGGAGACTCGGATGGTGAAGTTGGCGTACTCCTCCTTCTCGGGGTGCTCCATGGCATCCAGCAGCTTCTCCTTGCCAAAGACGTTCACGTTCAGGTGGTGTGCACCCTGATCGAAGTAGCCGTCCATGACCTGTACCAGATTCTCCACCCGCTCGCCTTCGCTGTGGCCCAGAGCGTCCGGGTTGATGGTCTGGGTGTTGGAGATACCGTCCAGTGCCCAGTGGTAGGGCAGCTTTGCCACCGAGTTCAGGGATGCCAGCAGGCCGTTCTGCTCTGCGCCGTAGCTGGGGTTTGCACCGGGAGCAAACGGGGTGAAGGCGGCACGGCCGTCCGGCAGAGCACCGGTGTACTTGCCGTACACCACGTTGGAGGTAATGGTCAGGATGGAGGTGGTCGCCTCGGAGTTGCGGTAGGTGTGGCGCTTCTTGATCATCTCAAGGAAGGTGCGCAGCAGCCACACGCCGATCTCATCGGCACGGTCGTCGTCGTTGCCGTACTTGGGGAAGTCGCCCTCGATCTCAAAGCCGGTGGCAAGGCCGCTCTCGTCACGCACCACCTTGACCTTGGCGTACTTGATGGCGCTCAGGGAGTCGATGACATGGGAGAAGCCTGCAATACCGGTGGCAAAGGTGCGGCGCACATCGGTGTCGATGAGGGCCATCTCGGCTTCCTCGTAGTAGTACTTGTCGTGCATATACTGGATCAGGTTCAGCACATTGACGTACAGGCCAGCCAGCCAGTCCAGCATCTGGACATACTTGGGCAGCACCTCGTCGTAGTTCAGGTATTCGCTGGTGATGGGGGCATAGTTGGGGCCGCACTGCTCGTGGCTCTTCTCGTCCACACCGCCGTTGATGGCGTACAGCAGGCACTTGGCAAGGTTGGCGCGGGCACCGAAGAACTGCATCTCCTTGCCGGTCTGGGTGGCAGACACGCAGCAGCAGATGGAGTAATCGTCGCCCCAGACGGGCTTCATCACGTCATCGTTCTCGTACTGGACAGAGCTGGTATCGATGGACACCTTGGCGGCATATTTCTTGAAGCTCTCCGGCAGAGCGGAGGAGTACAGAACGGTCAGGTTCGGCTCCGGTGCGGGGCCCATGTTTTCCAGCGTGTGCAGGAAGCGGTAGCAGTTCTTGGTGACCATGCTGCGGCCATCCATGCCGATGCCGCCCACTTCCAGCGTTGCCCACACGGGGTCGCCGGAGAACAGCTGGTTGTAGCTGGGGATGCGGGCAAACTTGACCATGCGGAACTTCATGACCATGTGGTCGATCAGCTCCTGTGCCTGGGTCTCGGTCAGGGTGCCGTTGTCCAGATCACGCTGGATGTAGATATCCAGGAAGGTGGAGATGCGGCCCACGCTCATGGCGGCGCCGTTCTGGGTCTTGATGGCGGCCAGATAGCCGAAGTACAGCCACTGGCAGGCCTCCTTGGCGTTCTTTGCGGGCTGAGAGATATCATAACCGTAGGCCTCGGCCATCTTCTTCATGCCCTTCAGGGCGCTGATTTGGCGTGCGATCTCCTCGCGCAGGCGGATGACGTCATCGGTCATGGTGCCGTCGCCGCAGTTGGCGAAGTCCTCCTGCTTGAACTTGATCAGTGCATCGATGCCGTACAGGGCCACGCGGCGGTAATCGCCCACGATGCGGCCGCGGCCATAGGTATCCGGCAGGCCGGTGATGATATGGGTGTGGCGGGCTGCCTTCATTTCAGGAGTGTAGGCGTCAAACACTGCCTGATTGTGGGTGCGGGTGTAGTCGGTAAAGATCTTGTGCAGCTCTTCGCTGGGCTGGTAGCCGTAAGTGGTGCAGGCCTGCTCTGCCATCTTGATGCCGCCGTAGGGCATGAAGGCGCGCTTGAGGGGCTTGTCGGTCTGCAGACCCACGATCTGCTCCAGATCCTTCAGGCTTTCGTCGATATAGCCGGGGCCGTAAGCGGTCAGGCTGCTGACGACTTCGGTCTCCATGTCCAGCACGCCGCCCTTGGCGCGCTCGGCCTTCTGCAGCTTCTGCAGGGCACCCCACAGCTTGTCGGTCGCCTCGGTGGGGCCGGCCAGAAAGCTTTCGTCGCCGTCATACGGGGTGTAGTTCTTCTGGATGAAGTCGCGCACATTGACTTCTTCTTTCCAGATGCGGCCCTCAAAGCCTTCCCACTGTTCAAAATTGATCATTGGAACCTCCTTGCTCCATTACGCAGTTAGCGTTTTCTAACTAATGAGCCTTTGAAAAGCCGCTCTGTATTGGCGGCTTTCTGGGGGCAAAACGGTCTTGAACTGCCAGCTGCGGCAGCCCCGACTACAAGGTGTAGACAAAAATGAAAACCTGCCCACAAAATCTTGCGTTATTATAATAGCAAGAACCGCTTTAAAATGCAATAGAAAACAAGTGGGTTTTCTGCCAAAGCAAGGGGCTTTCTTTGGGCAGAATGTAGAAAAAGCGCCGAAATCCCGGCGGCGCACCCCTTTTGCGAAAAAAATCGCAAAATAAGGGTTGACAAGACTAACCGGCTATGGTATTCTGTTCTCGCAACGAGGTTAGGCAAATCTAACCGATATGCCGGACTACGTTGCACCAGAAAAGCGGGAGCCTCTGCAAGGGCTTCTGCGAAAACCGGATCCGCCATGGCAGAGCTGCGGAGCTGTGTCAGGTGATCCCCAAGTTTGTCGTGGCGAGGCCACTCCATCTTGCTTACGCAAGACCGCTTTGTGGCTTAAAAGCCCCACTGGGGCTTTCATTGCTGCGCAAACGCCAATTCCTCCATTCCATTCTCTTTTTTCAGGTGAGCTGTGGTTTTAGTTTGCTCCCACGGCTCGATGCGCGGCATTCGGTGTGATTGGTACCGCACAGAGTGCAAAAGAAAAACAAAAACGGGACATGCAGCTTGACCACCTGCGTGCCCCGATTTTTGTTTTTAACTCCTTCAGTCATGGCTGACGCCATGCCAGCTCCCTCAAAGAGGGAGCCCTTGGCAGTGCGGAAAACTTTACGGTTTTGCCAAAGCCTCCCTCACTGAGGGAGGTGAATGCGAGTGCAGCGAGCAGACGGAAGGAGTTTTACTTCACGATCTCCACCAGCTGACGGTACACTTCTTCCGCGCCGCCCTTGGGCGTTTTGATCTTCACGAACTGGCTGTTCACGATGGCGGTGCCGTCGGAGTAGACCGTGACCAGCAGGCGGTTGTTTTCATCCGCATCGTAATAGCTCACGGTGACGGAGTCCACCGGGTATTCGTGGCTGTAGGAAGAATACCGCTGGTTGAACCGCTTGACGCAGGTAAGGCCGGAGAGCACGTTTGCGATCTGCTGATAGGCCGGGTCGTCGGCAGAGAGCAGCTGAACGTCCATCTCTGCGGAGCGGGCAAAGTTCTGAATGTGCTCCACCCGGATACTGGCCTGTGTGCTGGCCTTGATCCCGGATGCAAGATCGATCCGGGCAGAAGGAACGACAAGCACCAGCGCCAGCAGGATGAGCAAAACGATGCCGAACCGGGACAGAATGCCTTTTTCCTTCATAAGAGTCATACCTCCTTTGGCGGCTCCATTTGGCCCAGATGCCGCTGGGCAAAGAAGAAGCCCACGGCGCTGGCGGCGAACACCACATAATAGCTGGCGATGCGGTAGAGCATCATCACGCTCATCACCTCGCCCCGCTCCAGAAAGCTGCCGAACACCAGCAGGAATGCCGTCTCGATGGAGCCCATACCGGCCACATTGGGCAGGGCATTGGACAAAAACAGCATCAGGCTGGTGAGCAGCTGCACCTGCCAGAACCCCAGCGGGGAAAGCCCCATGAACCGGGTGCACAGGTAAGGCAGGCAGAACAGCCCGAACAGCTTGACCGCCTGCAATGCCAGAATTTCAGCGCAGCGGGGCTTATCCGCCAGCAGGCGGCGGCTCTCCTCGCCCAGAACATCCAGCTGCTGCTGCCAGTCGGCGCGGCGCTGCTGCCATTTTTCCGTTTTGGGCAGCAGACGCATCAGCCAGCGGGCAAGGTCCTGCACCAGCGGCGATACGCACACCAGCACCAGCACCACAATGATGGCCGCCACTACAGCGTATGCCATGGGCAGATAATTCATCACACCGGTGGTGTTGGCGGCAAGCCACCTGTGCTGCAACAGCAGCATCACCGTGGCATACAGCAGCACGGTGGTTTTGTGGAACACGTACTGCAGGGTCATCAGGCCCACACCCGGGCCCACCGGCAGGCCGCAGCGGTGGAGATACCAGGTCTGCACCGGCACGGCGCCTGCGCCCAGTGTGACCACATTGCCAAAGGTGCCGCACCACGCGGTATCGATGCCCTGCCGGAGCCTGAAACCCGGAATGCGGCTGCGCACGATGACCCACGCCACGCACCCTTCCAGCAGCGGATAGCTGAGGCCGATGGCCAGCACCACCAGCACCTGCCATGCGGACAGCTGCGAAAGTGCTGCGGTGATCTCGGCCCAGTGGTCCTTGAACAGCAGCACGATGATGCCGGTGAGTGCGGCGAGCACCAGCAGCGAAAATGTCGTCTTTTTGCGGGAAGGTGCGGCAGAGGTGGGTTGGCTCATAAAGAGAACAGGCTCCTTTCAGAAGGAATGATCTGGTAAAAGTATAACACGGTGCAGCCGCCTCTTTGTGAACGGAACCGGAATTTTCTTGTGCAATTTCAGCGGAATGATAAAAAACGTTCTGCCCAGCCTGCGTCAGAGGGCCGGCCCGCAAAGGATCTGCAGCCGACAAAAAAGCATCCGCAGCGGCACTGCCCGTGACTCCTTCTCGCAAACCCCGCACATGCGGGGAAAAGCTGATTCCCCCTCTGCTCGGTTTCGGATTGACGGGATCACCCCCGCACATGCGGGGAAAAGAGCGGGGCAGCACCTCGCGGCAGCGCCGCAAAGGGATCACCCCCGCACATGCGGGGAAAAGCCCGGCAATGTCTCCGGGGCACATAACGTTGCGGGATCACCCCCGCACATGCGGGGAAAAGGGTATTTCTGACTTCTCTGGCAATTATGAGGACGGATCACCCCCGCACATGCGGGGAAAAGAGTGGTGGCAGAAGTCTGCTTCGTGTCCAATGCGGATCACCCCCGCACATGCGGGGAAAAGACTAAAAAGATCCCGTAGCACCGTGCCTCACGCCGCTATTGTACCTCTGTTTCCTTCAGTTTGCAATAAACCTGCTGGATCAGACGGCAGTCCGGCAGGGCACGATGCTCCACCTTTTCTGCCACTTGAAAATGCTGCGCCAGCGTCACCAGCTTATAATTTGCGATCCTTGTAAGTTTTCTGCGGGCAAGCTGTGCAAGGTCCGTCTGGCGGTTGGTCAGTATCGGAAAGCCATACTGTTTGCAGTCCATGCGCAGAAACTCCAGATCAAAGGCAATGTTATGTCCCACCAGCGGGTCCTTTCCAATAAACGCCAGAAAGCGCTGCAATGCTTCTCGGGGGTCTGCTCCTTGCTGCAACTCTGCGGCGCTGAGTCCGGTCAGCGCCGTGATCTCCGGCTGGATCTTCTCTGCCCCGCAGACCAGCATGGTCAGTTCCTCCACCGGCGCACCGTCCCGGACCCGCAGCGCCCCGTACTCGATGATGGAATCGGACGCGGCTTTCAGGCCGGTGGTCTCCAGATCGATCACGGTGTAGTCCCCTGTGCCCGGCCTTGTTCTGCCTGCTTTCCGCGCCATCTGCTGCTGCGCCGCTTTGCTGAACCCGGGTTTCAGGTCGATCTGGCTCTGTTGGGTCTGGGGCAGCGGCCGCCGCATCAGCTTGATGCCGTCAAAATCCACAGTCTCCCATGTGGTATTGTGAGTGCGGAAGTCCATCCGCTGTTCTCCCGCCGCAGTGAACACCAGTGTTGCCTGTCCATTTTTCAGGTTCTGGCATACCCGTTCCCACAACGCATCCCGTACGCGGCTGCTCACATTGCCCACATAGACGCCGGTATTGATCTCGCACAGCCATTTGGACAGATCGCCGCGCAGCTTCGGCGGGCAGTTCGTCATGGTAAGAACTACGATGATTCCTCACCCTCTTCTTTTTCAAAATAATTGATGCCGTTCGCCACCGTGCCGATCCGGTCGTCCCACAGGTAAACGACTTCCGGCTCCTGCTCCGGCTCGTCTGTATTCAAGAGCAGATAGCGGATATCGTGCACCATGCGTTCCAGAATGTGATGCTCCACCATGGCGTCACGCACCCGGCGGCGCACCACAGCCGGCAGGTCCTCCGGGGCCTGTGCCGCCACCTCAAAGGCGATGGGAATGGTCACCTCGGCCTTGTACAGGTCGGCGATATCGTATACAAAAGAGCACTCGTGCCCCACATGGACAAAGCCCAGACCCGGGGCACAGCCCAACGCCACGATGACCGCATGTGCCAGACCATACAGACAGGCGTGCCCGGCAGAAAGTGCCTGATTGACCGCATCGCCGGATGCAAAATCCTCCGGGCGGTACAGCCGGCCGCTCCACGGAACACCGCTGTCCTTGGACGCTTTGCGGTACACCTGCCGCACGCGGCTGCCCTCGCGGCCCCGCAGCTGCTGCATGGTCAGGTGGGAGATATCCTCGTCCGGGAAGCGGAGCTGATACATCCTGCGCACCACATCCAGATGCTTGCGGGTGTTGCTGACCAGTTCTGCCTGCCGCAGCAGCAGCTGCGCGTGGGTGGTCAGCGGGCGGCCATGGGCGTAATACCGCACGCCGTGCTCGCCCACCCAGACGGCCCCCACGCCCGTGTCGCCCATAAGCTCCATGGCGCGGTGGGTCACCCGTGTGCCCGGCCCCAGCAGCAACACCGAAATGCCTGCCGCCGGGACGGAGACCACTCCTTTTTCGTCCGTCACGGTGATGGCACCGTCCTGTCGGCCAAGGGTACAGTGTTCCAGATACAAAAAGGTCATCCGGTCCTTCACCTGCGGCAGTGCCTGCAGGTCCGGCCGGATCATGCCAGGCATCTCGTCCATCTCAGTTTCCTCCGCGCATGACGGTCATCAGGCCAAGGCCGTAGGCCTTGCCGCGTCCCATGCCCTGACACAGCAGTGCCCGGAACTGCTCTGGGTCGGTCACCTGCAAAACACCCTCGTAGGTCACTGCCAGCAGGGTCACAGGCCGGGTGCCATGCTTGGCAAAGTGCTGCCACTGCACCCGGGTCACGGTAAATTCCTCTTCCCGCAAAGCAAAGCCATGCTTTGCGGCGCGGTCCAGCAGCCACTGCTTCTGATACTTTGTCGAGCAGTGCGCCGTCACAGTTCCCCGCTCTGCGGGTGCCTTGGGGTCTTTGCAGCATTTGGTGGGGTTTGCGGTCAGCCGGAACTGCCAGCTGCTGCCCGGCTCCACCCGCTGCAAAAGCGGGTCATAGCTGCGGGTCTCCGCAGCCGCTCCGGTGCCGAACTGCTCCACCACACCGGACAGCTCCGGCACATCCTCGCTGAGCAGCAGCAGATACAGCCGCTCTCCCAGACGATCCAGCCGCCACAGCCTGCGGCGGCGCTCCCCCGTAAAGGCGCTTTCCACTGCGCCGTGCAATTTCTGCGGTGCCGCCAGTGCTGCCATGGTGCTGCGGCGGGTGGGATCGAGCTCTACCCGTGATAAATACATTCTCTCGCCCCCTTTACAATTCCCGGAACGGGTCATGCTCCGTCTTTTCCGGGCTTTCCGGCATGGTCTTCCAGAGCTCCCGCGCCGAGCGGTAGCCGTACTGCCGATGGCGCGGGTCAAAGCTGACCGGCACATCCCGCTGCACAGCCGTGCCCGGCTCCAGCGGGTCGGCGTCCAGCACCAGCCGCCAATGCCGCCCCGGACACAGGGGCGGTTCTGTCTGCAGTGCTTCCTGCAAAGAACATTGCCGCAGTCCCAGACAAAGCGGCAGGGTGGGCGGGCAGGACCGGCGGCCCAGATACAGCGGAAAGGCCGGGTGCAGCAGCGCCTGCTGCAGTTGCTGCAAAAGGGCGGTGTCTTCGCTTTCGATCCCAGCCAGAAACACGGCGTCCTGCAGATAGTGACGGTAGGTCACATAAGAGGTCTTTTGGTCCTGCGTCTTTGCGATGTGGTAGTCCACCAGCAGCTGTCCTTCCCGCTCCACGCGGACGCCGAACCGCAGCCCGGCCAGCCGGGCCAGCGCTTCACTCTCGTCCCGCCGCAGCCCCAGAGCCGCCGCCAGAAGGCCGATGACGCCGCTTTTGGTGGGTTCCCGATTGGTTTTGCGGGTCTCAAATTTGGAGTCCGAGCCCCACGCCTGCAAAGGCGCTGCCAGCCGAAGCAACAGCGTTGCCATTACCCCACCTCATTTCCGGCAAGCGCGTCCCGGACAGCCTTTTCCAGTGCGTCCAGCATGGCCTTTGCCGTCTGTGCCGGAGCCAGTGCCTCCAGACCGCTGCCCACGGTAAAGCTCTGGGCCGGGGCCTCGGCAAAGCTGCTGTACATCTGCTGCGCATACTGTGCCAGCGCTGCCTTGGAAGGTTCGGCATAGCCCTGCATACTGCGGGGCACGGCACGCTCGAATGCGCCGCACAGGTTCACCGGCTGATCTTCCCGGATGGTCACATAGACTGCATCCGGCAGGGTGCGGTTTGCAAAGCTGTTCTGTTTGCCGGTGGGCATGGAGAACAAAAACGCCTCGCCAAAGGCCCGCACCGTTTCCGCTGCCTGCTCTGCGCCCAGCTGCCCGGCCAGCTCCATCACGTTCACCGTGGCATAGCGGTACAGGGTGGAGGAGTTGTACTCCACCGTGCCAAGATGGCCTGCACCGGCATTGTCCTCTGCCTGACAATCGTCCACTGCGGTAAAGTAATCGTACTCGTTCTGCACGGCATGGGTAGAGATGCTGTGGGCCACCTGCGCAGCGGCATCATAGTTCAGGGAGGGGTCATCTGCCACCATGCGGCCAAACAGTGCCATATCCATCGAAGGGGCTGCGCCCAGCGCCTTCTGGTATTCTTTTTTGTTGGTGCTGCCCGCCACGGCCAGCTCTGCCAATGCCTTTGCCTGCGCAGTGCTCATGAAGAACAGGGCTTTGGTGCCTTTATCATCGCTCTTGATGCCTGCATTCTCCAGCGCTTTCTTTGCCAGCTTGTCCGCATCCGCATCCGGAGCCAGCGCAAGGATCTGCTCCTTCACCAGATCGGCAACCTTTTTGGTGCGCTTGCCCACGTCCAGCCGGGCGTTCTCCGCAAAGGCAGCGCGCATGGCGTGCTTCCACGCCTGCGAGGATACCCGGGCACGGGTCACACCGCCGTACACGGCTGTTTTGGGGCTGCCCGTATCGTCCCGGTTGATGCAGCTGGGCGGTACGGTCTGCAAAATGTGGAAATCAACATACAGGCGCTTGTTCATAAGTCAGTTCTCCTTTTCGTTCTCTTCCGGTGCAGGCTTCGAGTCACGGTACAGATCCTGTCCCCACCGCAGACGGACGTTGGCGGGGATCTGCGCATACCGCGGGTCGGTGCATTGCAATTCATACAGGTCTGCCGCAAGCTGCGGATAGTCCAGCGGGATCGCGCCATCCTTTGCGGCGCTCAGCAGCTGGATCATGCCCCGCAGATGGTGGCTGATCTCGGTGATCTCTTCTGCGGTGGCCAGCGCATTGAACCGCCGCAGCACGCTGGCTTCAGTCCAGTCCTGTCCGGCACTGTTCCGCTCTGCCAGCTGGCGCACCGCCCGGCCCAGCGTATTGCCCGGGCGGTTCATGGGCTGGTCGTTTCCCTGCTGATGCACGGCGTACAGGGTCAGGGCAAGGTAGACCGCCCACTCTGCGTGGGAAGGGCCGCTGCGGCCCTGAAAGCTTTCCGGCATTCCACGCAGAAAACTCCCCCACAGCTCCGGCAGATCGCCGGGTGCGTGTCCAACGCCCCGCCGCAGCTTTGCCAGCTCAGCCCGCCGCTGGTTGTCCGGCAGGGCCCAAAGCCAGTGCAGCCGCTGCGCCGTATAGATTCTGACGTCCTGTGTTTTCATCCAATTCCCCCTTTATGATTCTGCTTTGGGATAGATCTCCCAAAGCTTTGCGCGAAAAATGTTATAGGCCCTTGGCGCGGTATACAGGATGGTGCGCTCCGTTTTTTTGCCCTTGTCCACCACAATGCGGTGCCCTTTCAGGGCGGCGTTTCCGGCCTCCATCACCATCTGTTTTCCCAGCTTTTCCGCGATGTTTCGCGCCTGCGCCTGCCAGCACAGTTCCATTTCATCATAGTTCTTTTGATTTGCATCGATCTTTTGCAGCCACAGCCGGAAGGGCTGGTCCACCGCAAAGTAGAACTGTGCACGGACAGAGCCGCCGACATTTTCATTTTTGTTTCCGGCCGCAATGGCGATATCCTGCGCCAGATACCCCACACACTGTGCTGCTTTTTCGCAGTTATTGATCTCTCTTACGATGCGCTCCTGCCATTCGCAGCTCAGTTCGTCCAACAGCCCTGCCTGAAAGGTCAGGCTGTCGCTGAAGATATCTTCGATGTGGTTCTGGGTGGCGTAAAGCACTCCAACGATGCGGAAATGGACCTTCCGCCGGGAGTCCAGGATTCCCAGCCGCTGTTCTTGTAGCTTCTCCGTCCAGCGTACCACACCGGGGCGGTGGCCACTGTCCTGACAAAACACCGCCGGAAACTCCCGCCAGAACTGCCGGGCCGGGTCATGGCGGCAGGGCACAAACACCGCCGGCTCGTTCTTTTTGGCAGCGTTGCGCCAGACGGTCATCTGCTCCGCAAAAGCATTTTCTTTGGAGAAGAAATCGCCTCCCAATGCAAAGTAGCCATCCACCATTTCCTCTGTCCTGTGCAGCAGAAGCCGTCGGGATTGCAGGGTCAGCAGCTGTGCCGGGTCGTCCGGGCAGGGGATTTTCGTACGCTCTGCGCTCCTTGGGGTCTCCAGTTCCCAGCACGGGCGGTTTTCACTCCAGTATTCCCGGCCATCCTTCAGCAGGGTAAGATTCAGCATCAATGTTTCGTACAGGTTGTTCCCCAGCGCCTGAATATAGCCAAGACTCCCCAGCCAGCCAACACTTATAGATGGCAGATTCTTTTCTTTCGGCTTCAAAGACGTATCATCAAAGCCGTTCACGGACAGCAGCCACCGGGCGGCTTGCGGGTAGCTCAGCCGCTCCTTGCTCTGCCCTGCATACAACGGAAAGAGTCGGAGTTTATTTTTACTCTCTATCATTTCGCCGTTGAGCATCGCCGCATAATCCTGCGCATGGAGCAGTGCGTCCGTCAGAGAAACTTCCTGCACCGTATTGTCTGGCCGACGAACCCGGACCCACGGCTCCGTCAACAGGTTAAATTCGATCTCCTTCATCCGTTTCCTCCTTTTGGTAGGTCAGGCCGTTTTCACGGTCATAACAAAGCTCCATGCCCGCAAGATGGGCGGTCAGGTTTTCGTCCAGCAGCAACACCAGTTCTCCGTGCAGCAGCGGCGACAGCTGCCACGCCGCAAGGCCGCTGCGGTTGTCCGCTTCCAGTTCCCGGATGACCTCGTCCACCTTCCACACTTTGCCGAACACCGCCGGGAGCCGCAGCTTCTGCCGGGCGATCTGCAAAGCATCTTCGGGCTGCGGCGGCTGGTCGGATGCGACTGCTCTGCCGTTTTCCTGCCACGGCAGGAAGTGGATGCTTCCGTCTGCCCGGCGCTGCATCACCAGCACCTCCACCGAGGGGTCGCCGTCCCGCACCGCTGCCCGTGCAGCTGCATCAGAATGTGCACCCACGTTCTGCATCCAGCCATCCAAGGTATTGAGTTGTTTGAATCTTTTGTGCACTTTGGGCTGCGGCACAAGATACACCTGCGCCCGCTCTTTGCGCTGGGCCTGCGCAAACTCGTAGGCTTTGCACATACCCTCACTCCGTTCCGTTTCAGGCAGGGCATCGGCCTGTTCCCAGCCGTAGACTTTCTGCACCAGCGGAGAGATATCTTCGGGCAGGCAGATGTTCTCCGGAAGGCATGCCCGGGTGCGCCAGAGCAGCCATTGACCGTACACTGCCTCACTGCCCCTGTCAAATTCCTCTGTGCCCGTGTCCAGCACAGCACAGACCGCTGTTTGCAGCGGCTGCGGACGAGACCGATTTGGGTGGCGCTGCAGACGGCCGATGCGCTGTAAGAGCAGATCCATCGGGCAAAGCTCTGTAACCATCACATCGAAATCCACATCCAACGACTGCTCTAATACCTGCGTACCTACCACGACCAGCCCATCACGCTCTGCAGGGGTGGAGCGCTTACCGATGCGCCGCATCAGCTCCTGTTCCCGCGCGGCGCGGTCTGGCATCAGGAACTGTGCATGGAACACCTGCACTTCCTTTTCGGGCAGCGCCTGACGCAGCCGCTGCGACGCCTCCTGCGCTTTGCGCACCGTATTGACGATGACGCCCGCGCAGCCGCCAGCCTGCATTTTCTGGGACAGGAAATCGGGCAGTTCTTCCGTTGTCAGGCGCACCGTCTGCACATTCCGGGCGGCCGTATCCAGCGGGATGGTCTTTTGCTGCACCTGTGCACCGTCCGTCCATGTCAGCAGCGGATAGCCGCAGCTGGTTTTCCAAGGCGCATCCGGGCCGGGGCGGCGCTTTTGCTGGTAAGCCTCGATCAGCTCTGCCCGCCGCTGTGCCGGCAGTGTGGCCGACAGCAGGATCACCGGCACCTTGTACCAGCCCAGCCATTCCAGCGCACGGTCCAGATAGCGGTTCATGTACGCATCGTAAGCATGACATTCGTCCACGATCACCACCTTGCCCGCAAGGCCCAGATGGCGCAGCATCACATGCTTCTGGCACAGAGCCGCCATCAACAGCTGGTCTACCGTGCCGATGACAAAGTTTGCCAGCAGTGCCTGCTTGCTGCCCCGGAACCACTGATGCACCTGCACCCGCTGCTCTTCTGCTTCCGGGTCGTCCCAGTCGTCCTGCACCCGCACCGGCCGTTGCTGCAGGCGGATATACTCTTCGTTCAGTTCCGCCATGCCGTGCGCAAGCCGGATCGATCTGGGCAGGTCATCAGGCTGATTTTCTGCCCATTGCAGCAAACGCGGAAAAAGCCCGTTTGCCGTTGCCTGCGTGGGCAGACCAAAGAAGATGCCGCTCGCTCCAAAGCGTGCCGCCAGAATTTCCGCTGCCGCCAGCGCCGCCTCGGTCTTGCCCACGCCCATCTGTGCTTCCAGGATCAAAATGCCCGGTGCATCCATGGTGTTGGCGGCTTCCATAGCCGCCTGCTGCACCGCATTTGGGGCAAAGCCAAACCGCTTTGCAAACTCCTCCGGCTCTGCAATGGTGGTCTGCGCCGCCCAGGGTGAAGCAGTCTCCTGTTTATCCCATTCGCGCCACGCCCGATCCGCACGTTCCGGATAAACCTCCTTACTGCCCAGCTCTTCCACAGGGATCAGCGGGAAATAATCCGTGTTGCTGGCGATCCAGTCCGCCATGACCAAAAGCCCCGTCAGCAAAATCTCTTCGGGCTGGTTGAGCACCGGCAGCGCGTCCACCCCGGAATAGCCGCTGTCCTGCAGTGCCTCTTGAAACAATTCGTTCCAAAAGCCCTCCCAGATGCCCTTTTGCTCTTCCGGGTAGTAGTTGACTTCCCAGCATGTAAACTGTTTGTCAACTTCTGTGCCGTCCTGCGGCTTGCCATGATGGGCACCCGCGACCGAAGCGATCCCGTCAGGGCACCCCAGTTTTCTCAAAATTGCTTCACTCGCCCGGGCATGGGGCGTTTCGCACCGGTTCAGTTTCTGGCAGCTCAGCGGTGTCAGGCGTTCCAGCCGTTGTTTCGCCTCGGGCAAGCACTGCATGATCGTGCTCTGGAAGATTAAAATTGCCTTACCCAGATCGTGCCCCCAGCCCAAAAAGCGAGCCAGCTGCACCAATTCTTCCTCTTCCAATCCGGATGCCCTTTTTACGCTGTCGGGCAGCCATTTCCGCACCAGAAGCTCCATGATCTCTGCCGTATCCCGCAGGTGCATCCAGAGCGGCAGCCACAGATTGCTATTTTCCGGGTCCGTTTTGCCGGCCAGAAGCCGTGATCGATCCAGCATCCGTCTCATTTTTGCTCCTTTCCTGATGGGTCGTGTATCCCATGTAGTAAGCATAGCAGACAACATGTCCCATAATCCGTACTTTCATGGCTTTATCTCCGGAAATGAAAAACAGCCCGTCCGTTCCATTCTCATCCGGTCGGCATTTCCATCCTGCCATACTCTGATTTCCGTTTCAAAGATACGCCTCTGCCTTTCTGCTGTCAACGGCACCGCTCAAATTCATCAAAGTTCCGAAAAAGAGCTTTCTTCTTTGTGCAAAAAACCGCCCCGGCTTCCTGCTTCGGAAACCGGGGCGGTTCGTTTGCTTTATGGGTTTTTATTCGCGCTTTTCAAGCGCTCACACCATCACTTGCGGGGGGTCTTGATCGCAGCCTGGGCGGGTGCCAAAATTGCAGAGCGTTCGGAACAGTGATCCGCCGTTTCTTTAACACGCTGTATCTCCAAAGAACGGCTTCACTGTACTAAGAGAAACTCCGTTACGCTTTGCTTTTTCCTGTTCATAAGTCACCCGGGTAACTTCCTCAATAAAAGCTCGGACTTCCGGCGTTGCTGTTGACCATGTGACATTAAAGCGTCTGCAAATTTGATAAAATGTGCGATAAAATGTCTCTCGCTCTGCATCACGCTGAAAATATTCTTTTGCACTCATCAAACACACCTCATTTCAAGTAAGTCACAAAGATGTTCATTGCTGCCTCACCAGAAAGTTCATAACGCGGTGCTCCGCCAAAACTCGGCAATGGACAAGCTCCATAGTCCCGGACATAATGCTCTGCCAGCTCCGGAACCTTTGCCTCGAACGTAACCGTCCCGCCGCATTCATGGTCAATCGACAGCTTGATTCCGTACGCAATCAACACCCGGCCAATGCCCTGATACTTTTTAGAATGCTTGACAATTGTCGGATTGCTTTCCGGCTGGCTCTCAATGTAGGTAATGTGAACCATCACGTCATTTTCCAATATTTCGTATGCAGCCAGCGCAACCAATTCGCCATTACTCGTCTTTAAGGCATACTTTTCAAAGGCATCATCCTGAATATAATCTGACAACCAGCTTGTTTGCCAGACGGGTTCTTTTTCAGTCTGTACTGCGTCAGACTTTTTCATGCGCACGATTTTCACACTGATATTCTGACTGCCGTCTGTTTTTATAATAAATGGTACAAACTTTGCCATACAGACCTCTTTTCCTAAATAAAGCATTTTACAGTTTTATTATACTCAGTCGCTCTTAAATTTTCAACCAGTCGCCGTCTCTCGCTTCTTTTTTGAATTGTTTTTGTGTAAGTGTGTAAAATAAATACTGACAAATCTGAAAAATCGACGTATACCTGCATTAAAGGAGGCGATAGCCATGTATGGACATGAATGATTTGTTTAATTCCCGTGATGTGGTATAGGATGCAAGCTAAACCAAATCATTGGCAGTCACAAATATACCAAAAGCAATGTATACAAAGACGTCGGAGACACTCCTTTCCACTACGATCTTTCCGCATTACTGGTAGAGGCCATCGACCACATTATTGATATTTGTAAAATCGATTCTGAAGCGTTCGCTTCTAAATTGGACACCGACACTATTATGTTCTCGAACGGTCGAATTCAGCACCTCACTTTGTCTTGCGATGTCTCGAACTCTCTAGCCACTGCTGTGCAGCAAATTTATGAAATGGGCGAATTACTTGATAATAGCATTGTAACGATTGAGGCCTGCGATGAAGTCGAGGTACTGATCAACTTCAAGAACATATCAATGATTCAACTTCCACTTGCAAAAATTGAGTGCGACATTAAGAGATCCCTGTCCGAGACGGATAATGCGTAACTGGGAATCAATTCATTGATAATCCACGATATAAAACCCGCCTCGATCTCCTGTTACGGAAACCGGGGCGGTTCGTTTGCTTTATGAGTTTTTATTCGCGCTTTTCAAGCGCTCACACCATCACTTGCGGGGATTTTTGATTGCAGCCTGAGCAAGTGGCAAAATTCAGGGCATTGGGGAAGAATGATAGTACGTTCTTATCTTCGCATGAATTCTACTCCAGAAATGTTTCTTGTTCGATTGTGACCCCATATTGCAAAATCTTATCAATTGCATCAACAAACAGCGTATGTCTTCCCGCATTCCGCTCTTCCTTCAGCTTCTTCAGATACTGCTCCGGCCGCTTCAGGCCATTTTTGTGGTACTGTTCCACAAAGCGCCCTTCCATACGCATGGGTTCAAGCTGTGGGAACACCGTTTGCAGGTTTTCAAACATACAAAAACCGCCCAGATCAATATCTGCCCAGAATCGAATTTGCATGGTTTCCCCTGCCGCAGCAGCCAGTTTTTCAAAAAGTTTTTTCTTCCGCGGGCTCAGAAAGCCGCCGTGATAAACAACAAGTTCTTCCGGCTGTTTTTCCGCCAGCAAATATTCATCATAGTTCGTTTTATTTTCGATAAAGGTAATGCAGCAGATGTTTTTCAGTTCAATGTCCACAATCTCTGACACAAGTGTACTGGGCAAAGCCAATCCATAAGGTTCTGCTGCGCTGAGCTGTAGTTCTCCCTTCTTCAAGCAGATCGCGCAATCGCCCGAGAGTTCGTAAAGCTCCGGGCGGGCATAGATTCCCAGAAATGCAAGCTGATCCCGCTCACCAAGTTCCGCTTCTGTACAGGCCGCCGCCAGTTGGGTATTGTACTTTCGTGCAATGGTAAGAAACAGCTCCCGTACATTTCGCTCAAAATACTTGGTATCGTGAAAACACTGGCTGCTGAATGCACGCATCGTCACACTGCCGGACAGCTCCGCATACCGTTGAAACGTGAGCAAAAGCTCCTGCAGCAGACCGTCGTTTTCCCTGCAATACGTCGGCACTTTCATGCTGTTCCGCACCTGAGCACATACAGCATTCCTCCATGCCGCGATCCATGGAACGGGATTGTCTTTCAGCTTCTGCATGATGATGTTTGCAACCTCTTCTGCCTTTTTTCGCGGATGCACTCTGTCGGCGCATTCATAGCACTGTGCGACCCGTTCCAGATCCAGCACAATGCAGGAGAGAACGCTCTGCTTTCTCGCCCATTCCAGACGCACCAAAGCCTGCTGCTCCAGCTCCCGCGCTGCAATATTGTAAGCATCCCGAACCACCGCATCTTCGTATTGATACTCCGGCAACTCCTTTTTATCAATGCGCAGCATTACCCGACGTCTGGATGTGTTGGGTTCAGAAAGATGCTTACTGTTTTCAAACTTATCCAGCAGACGATTCAGGATCACCTGTGCTTCCCTCATTCTGCATCTCCTTTCCAAATGGAATGATATGCATCCGGTATCCGGATTTGTCCACTAATAATGTACGGTCTGCAATGGGCATAATGTCCGAAACCTTATCCGGCGGCGTACAGATGATCGCCTGCAGCCCCATCTTTCGGAGAAGGAGTACACTCTCCGTGATCCGGTCACTATCCATTTTATTGAAAGCTTCATCGAACACCACCAGACGCACCGTATTACCAAAACGGGTAGCATCGTTGACGCGGTACAGCTGGGCAAACGAGGCCAGCACCGCAATATAGAATGGCGTTTGTGTTTCGCCACCGGACTTCATATTCAGTGTTTGAGAAAGCAGCTGCTTGGAACCGTTCTGATCGGTCGTTTCCAAATCAAACTTCAGATACGTCCGGAAGTCTGTATAGCGGACGATATTCTCCTGCAGTTCGCTCTGTTTGCGGGCATTGAGCTGCGTATCGTCTGCCATTGTGATCTGGCTGAACAGTTTTTCGATCAATGGGCCGTATTTTTGCTGAAAGGGCAGTGCGAATAGACCGGATTCGCCTTCCATCAGTTCATCTGCCGTGATCATGTTATAGTAATCCAGATAATCCGGGTTTGGCCCTACACGGAATTGGTACTTGTCTGTGCCAAATTGTGCCTGGCGCAGGGCCTTGTTCAGATTGTGCACCTGTTCTTGCACCTGGTCGATGCTGGATTTCAGTTTGGCAAGGAAATCGTTCTGGAATTGCTCCATTGCGCTTTCCCGTGCCGCCCGAATTTTTTCTTTGTATCGGGGCAGCTCGCTTTCCTGCAGAGTACGCCGTTCTTCCTCGTATTCGGTGTTATCCATCACCTCGATCTGGAATGCACAGGGTTTGAACCGTTCTGCATATTCTCTGCGTGCTGCAAACAGTTTCTTCTGAGCCCCGTCCATCGCCTTTGTGCTCTGCGCCAAACTGTCGCCAAAGTTCTTGCGGATGACATCTGCCTTTTTCAAGCGGACAAGCTCCTGCCGATAGCGGGGAACGCCGATGGTTTCTCGGTATTCCTTCGTGAACTCCTCGTTCAAAACATCTTCGATGGCCTCATACCGTTGGTATTTTTCCGGCAAGATCTCATATTCCAGCTGATGGATGCGGCTTTCCAACTTCCCTTTTTGCACATTTTTCGCATCTTTTTCCTTATTGAATGCAAGGATCTCTTCTTTCAACTGTTCAATGATGCGCCGCTGCTCATCCAACCAGAACAGATTCAGCTGGGAAAGCTGATTTTTGACTTCTGCGATTTCCTTGGTGATCGTCTGGACGCGCTGGTAGTCCTCCTGCTTTTGCGCCACATCGATTCGGACGAATCTTTGGGTAAAAAGCGGCTCCTTCAGGCCGGTCAGCTGCTTCTGGAGCGGCTGCCAATGCCGCAGCTCTTCCTGCAGACAGGCCAGTTCCTTTTCCAGATGGTCGATGCGGAGCTGCACCGCACGCCGCCCGATGAAGGCGTCTTCCATCCATCCCTTCCGAAGTGCGCGGGCCACATAGCCCTGATACAGCATTCCTTCCGCCGTGATTGCCGTCTTATAGCAGCGCAACTGTTCTGCCGTGTCGCAGCATATCACCCGACCCAGAAGATAGTCCACATAGCTGCGTGCCAGCTTGTTTTCTGTCTCCACCTTTTCTGCCAGACTGCCGGGCAGCGGTCGAAGTGTTTCTTTTTCCCGCAGTTTTCCGATATCTACCAGACCAAACGCACGGTACTCTGCTTCCTGCTTCAGCCGGTCGTAAATGTTAAGTGCATCCTGATAACGTCCCGGCTCCACCAGCAGATAATATTTCTGGTTATTTAGGTAGCCTTCTACCGCTCCACGCCAGCGCTCATCTGCCATTTCCAGCACATCAGCCAGAATATAAATGGGAACCGCATGCCCTGTTTTATCCGCCAGATCCTTTTCCAGCCGGTCTTTGAACAGCAGAAGCCCATGGGGATAATCTTTGATGTTCCTGCGCAGATTTGCAAGCACCGCACTTTTCTGGTCGGCTTGCTTCTTCAGCTCTGCAATGCGATCCTCTGTTTTATGAGCCGCACTGCGGACAGCATCCGACAATTCGGCCGCTGCCTGCTGCCCCGTTTCAAACAACTCCACAGGCCGGGCAAACAATCCCTTCTCGTCACCAGTAAATACAGCATATGCTTTCTGCGCCGTGTTCGCCGCTTCCTGCACCGGTATGAGAAGTTCTTCCGGTTCCAGTTCTTGTATCTCCCCACAGAATCTCTGCAAATGCCGTGCTTCCCGCTTAATCTCCACTTCAAGATTTTGCAGACCCTGTTCCAGCTTTTTCTGCTCATCTCTCAGAGCCTTTTCCATGTTGAGCAGACGCTCTTCCTCCTGGAAAACGTTGCTCTGCCTGCAGGCCAGTTCCAGCTCACTGCGGCGCGTTTCTTTCTGTTCGATCTGCCGCTCAAGCTCCTCCCGTTGCTCATTCACATTTGCAAGGTTCTCCTTGCATTCAGTTCGTTCCAATTCCCTCTGGTCGATCTCTGTCTGCGCAGCTTCTTTTTCGGCCCACCGTACCAGAAACTTCTGGATCTGGCAGCGGTCTATGGCTTGGTTCATCTCCTGATACAGCCTGCTGATTTGCTGCAGTGCATCCAGCTTTTCCTGCTGACGCTGCGCCAGCAATTCGTGCCGTTTATAATCCCGGATGTTTTGCTGCATCAGCTCAATATTGGGTTTATCCGGAATATCGCAGATGTTCTCCGTAATAAATTTTTGGATATCCACAATTGGCCGGAACGAAACAGCCTTCTTCATCATCCGTAAGACCTGCTCGTTGTGGACGTTCCACTTTGCAAGCATGTTGCGGCGATACTCTTTTTGGGTATCGTAAAATTCTGCCCGTGCATAGTTCTGCTTCAAAAAACGGCGAAGTGCAGAAGTCTCCATTGCCTCGCCCTGTTCAATAAAGCAATTTTCCGGCAGTGTCCCCGTGTAAATAAAGAATGTATCACGGTAACTTCCATCGCTGCGGCAGTCAAAGGTAACGCCCGTCACAAAGCTGCTGCCCTCCATCTCATCCTGAAATTCGCAGACAATATAGGTAGAAAAGTCCTTACCACGGCGGGAATACGGGCTGTTATCATCCATGTCGGCGCGCAGATAGCCTTCCAATGTGCGCTGCGATTTTTCGTTGGCTGCCTGATTAAAATTGCGGGAATTTGTCTCGCCCAGCAGTACGATCTGCAGTGCATCGATGACCGTTGACTTTCCGGCGCCGTTCTTGCCAGTCAGGAAATTGATGTCGCCCACTTCAATCAGTTCCTTACTGAAATAGAGCCAGTTGATCAGCAGGATCTTCTTCAGCTTCTTCATCTGTTTCCTCCTTTTTTAAAACAGACACCACCAAGTTCAGCTTTTCGCTGGAGACCGCAGAGAGAATGGTGGGCAGTATTGCGATCCTGCAGCTGCCCTGGTTGAATTTTCCTTCCAGTCTTTGAATCACAGAATGGTTTTCCAGTACCGTAAACGCGCGTTTGACCTCTTCCATATTCGGCTTAGCCGGAAAAACGGGATAGTCGGTCACCACTTTTTCCAGCACATCCCGCACAGTACACACGGCATCCTGCTCCAAACCCAAACGCTCCATATTTTCTTCGTAAATCAGCCGTAATGCCAGCAAAATCGCCGTTTCTTTTTTATTGAGGTTGCAACGGTTAGCCTCGTCTGTGTTCAACACATAAAAGTATCCGTTCAGTTCATCCCTGCGCAAATCCCAGTCCAGCAGGCTCAGGTACTCCTGTACAGCCTCATAGTGCCGTGATAGAAAAAGATAGTCTGGGTTATCCACCCTGCCTTTTCCCGGCTGGTAGATGGTTCGCACAATGTATGTGCGGCTGAGCAGCTGATTGCAGACAGATTTGAATTGTTCCAGTTCTTTTGCCGTTGCATTGGTAACAAAATCAAAATTCACGGCTTCTTCTCCTTCCTCCGGATCTGCATTTGCGGGATCGAATAGCCATTTTTGCAAAAAATGCCATCGAGTTCCTGGACCACATAACCGGCAGATGCATCCTTGCTTCCAAGGATTGCCAGCAAACTCATGATATAATCCTTGTCCTCTTCAAGCGAGAGCTCCTCCGAGCAACGAATGTCAGCGTCTCCCAGCCATCCCTGCACGTAAGCATTTACTGCTGCCCGGCCATATTTCGATTGCAGCAACTGTGCCGCTCTGACCTGTTCTTCCGTATTCGGTGCCTGATCATCTTGTATCAGCACCGACGCGGTTTTTGTCCGTTTTTCGGGGCGCTTACGGTACCACAGACTTTTTTCTGACAAAAAAGACTGCTCATACAATTGAAATGCCGGTTGTATCTGGTCCACCAGCTCAGACGCCCTGCGGTTTCTGGACAGTGCCGTCAGCAAAACATTCAAATTGCCGCGCACGCTTTGATCTCGGTTCGTCAGGTTCTCGATTTTCTGTGTTGCTGCCCTGGTATAGCGCCGGACCTGCGTATCAATTTCTTCAAGATAGTCCTTCTCTAAATTGTCATAGCGTTCTTCGATCCAGAAAATTTTCCTCAGCAGATCGGCACGGCAGTCTTCCAATGTCTTGCCCCGCTTATCACGCAATGCTTCATTTGCCATCGTCATCAGCAGCGCGTCATCTTCTTCCCACCGTCTCAGTATAGATTGAATTGGGACACGATACTTCGGCACTGAGTCTTTGATTTTCAGCGGACGGATGTATGCCTCCACAACTTTTTGTCCGAAGTCATTGAAGTGTGCAGCCAGCACCTGGTTGACATCCTGCATATCGATCTGCATCTGAAAGTAATGCTTTACGTTATGATAGACCATTTGCAACAAACTAATCAGTGCCGTTGTGTTATCGTAGGCACTGTAAAGCGCCGTCATTTTTTCGTAAGCATTGTCGCTATCGTCAGCGACCTTTAATGCAGAGAACGTTCCGAACACATAGGAATATCCACGAGCCGGGCTATCATCGCGGAGTTGGTGGAATAATTCCAGCAAGCGGCTGCTGTAATTAGGAATCGTGATATACTCTTCAAAATCATCCCCACGTTCCTTCTCAAACCACCCCTTACTACACAGCTTGCGGATCAAAAAACGGGCGCGGCCAGAGATATCCCTCAGTTCCTCTTCGTTAATGTCTTCATCTTCAAACGTAGCATCCGCCAGTTCCTGCTCCAGCCTGCCGCGCAGCATGGAATACAAAACATCTTCCCGTATTTTCAGGTTTTCTTGGTATGCTGCGTACAGTACGTCCAGTGCATCCGCATATAAAATACGGTTGGGCGAAGCCAGCGGCGAGAAAAGTTCACTGGGAACCGCTTCAAAAAACTTCATAGGCCTATCACCTTATTCGACTGATATACGCTTTCTTTTCTATTATTGTAACCTCTTTCCGCTTACAAAACAAGATGCAAAAAGCTCTTGGCCTCCATTACAGAAGCCAAGAGCTTTTATCTTCTTTGTCCTATCAGATTTTATTTCCGGGGAGACTTAATCGCAGCCTGGGCGGGTGCCAAAATTACAGAGCGTTCAGAGCAACGATGATACGTCATTTTATCAAATTCCCTGCCGAAGAACAAACATTGTCACACCTATGTACTCATCCCAAATGTCCTGAGCCTGCATGTCGGCAATGATTTCTTCCACTCTTTCCGGGGATAATTCATTATCCTCATCCAGAACCATCAGCATATCCTCTGCCGCTTCATACGCATCCTTCCGCTTCTTCACGAGTTCTGTCGTGGTATCTGCCAGCATGGCTCCATCATTTTTGACACTGCCGTTCAGTCCAAGATGATACCACAAGTCTCCACGAAGCGTATTCCGGATTTTAGCAGTTGCATAGCTTTCCGAGAAATCAATCCGTCCATTCGAATAATATATAATATTTTCCATCATCCGCTCATTGCGTGGGTCAACTTTAATAGACGCATCATGTTTCTTAGCATCGCAACAGCAGATTCTATGTACTCCCTTCACGGTCTCTTTTTGGCCACCGTAGCACGAAGCGAACAGATTTTCGTATTGGAGAGCCTTTTCCTTGCTCTTACTCAGAGGATACCAATGCTCTATCACTGTGCTTTCCGCTGTATTCTCTATGCGGGACATACAATATACGCACAGTCCGTGTTGTTCTTTTATAAGAGCATCTCTGAGTTGGTCCTTATTGAGCTTGTCAAAAAATTCCTCTCTCAGTATTCTGGCCTGTTCCTTATTGGGTTCTTCTGGTATGTCATTCCATTCAGGTTTTGCTTTTTGGAGATCAAAGTCTTTCTGAATATCTTCTGGACATGAACTCTTTTTAACGTAGATCATTTCAGTTCCAGTTCTTTCTCATCCGCATTTTCGCTTCTGCGCGCTTCACTTCTGTATTATCTTCGCCAAAAAGCTCTTTCATCCCATCCAGTGCCTTTTGCGAATTTTGCTTATCTCTCTGGTAGAATGCATCTTCAAATTCTTTCTTTCGTTGCCAAAGCTCCTGCGGAATGCCAGAGCTTCCCTGCTTGTACACCACAACATCATCAATCGAGTAGGCATACGCTCCGCTGAGCTCTTCTACGCCATTTTGCCCTATGGACAATAGCTTTGCATCTCTAAAGGACGAAATAATGATTGGCGAATGCGTTGCTGCGATAAACTGAACTTTCGGGAAAGAGCTGTGCAATGCGTCCAGAATCTTCCATTGCCATCTCGGATGAAGGTGCATATCGATTTCGTCAATCAATACGATTCCCTCAGCCTGACTGTAATCAGACATTTCCGGGTTCAGTAGCGCAATACGGAACGAAATCTCCATCAGCATCCACAGAAGAGATTGATAGCCTGCACTCAGATAATTGACCAGCATCGTTTTTCCATTTTCGGTATAGGTAATATCCTCAAAATCGCGCGTATACTCCACCAGCGGAATCTCATCCAGGTCATTCATCTTCTGCATAAAGGTGCCGACCGCTTTTTTGAACGCCTCATATTCAGCAATCGGCATTCCTTTTTTATATTCTGCCATTGCCATCTTAAAGGCCCAGTCTGTAAGAGCCTTTCGATCAAGCGTCGCATTCAAGCAGTCCATATAACCACATCTGCGGTCATTTAACTTGTTCTTTCCCACGGAACTCGTAGATGCTTTTTGCGTATCTACAACACGCGATGTGCTGAAATAACAAATCACTGGAAGAATTTCCGTCTGAGAATTAAGAAGCTCTCTGCCCGCAGTCGCAAGTTCCTTGCCTGCATACTTTGTACGAGTAGCATTCGTTTCATCCTCTCTGGATATTTCACTCGAATACTCAACTCCACCAAGCTCAACCGTGCTTTTGATCGTTGTTGGTGTATAGTACATCCGATGCTGGGAAGCATCACCAACAAGGCTACTGGTAAAACGGACATCCTTTTGGGTAATTCCCTTTTTCGTGATGTCATTCATCCGGCTGAAGTAAGTCTGAACCGAAAGTGCCAATGCCTCCAATACCGTCGTTTTGCCAACGCCGTTGTCGCCAATCAGCAGATTAACACCCGAAGAAAAATTCAAGCTCATTTTTTCAATGCTCTTGAAGTTTTGGATTTCTGTACGTTTAAAATGCATCTTTCAGCCTTCTTTCCTCCGAATGGCAACAAGTCTTTTCAGCCGTCATGTGCTTTATTCTCTTTATTTTACCATAGCAACCGAAAAACATCAATCTCAGAATTTCATTTCAATTCGTCAAAAAACTCATTTCTAGCTATCACACAAACTGAAATGCAATCGGCATCAGTTCTTCCATGCTGTGCACCACATCACCGGTGTTCAGGACTTTTACGTCCACCGGAAATTTCTTCTTGCCAAAATCCATGAGATGCCGCAGGTTGATGGTCAAGTCCTTCTTTTTCGCCAGCTTCAGAATGAAGGGTGCGCAGTTGTCACCGCAAGTTGAGGCATTGAATACCTTTTCCGGGTCGTTTGCCATGAGCAGAAGGGTTTTCGTGCCGCCGGACAGTTTTTCCGGCGAGATGACCCCCAGAACCGGGCTTTCCACCGCATGAGGGCCTTTGACGTCGGACTTATCAATTTTCTTGATGACCTCTTTAGCAAAGTCAGAAGTCAGCCACTCGTCCTCGTAGGTATAGTTAAAATAGACCGACGTATTGTAGACTGCCTCCGGCATATCTCCAAAGTAGATGTTCAGCATGGTATCGCCTCGCAGATGTGAGACACTTGTTATTATTGTACCTTCTTTCCACTCACAAAACAAGATACAAAATGCCCGCTGGCTCTTGATAAAAAACCAGCCCTGTCTGATCGGACGAAAACCATCCCAAATGTCGAAACTGGATATATTGCAGTCTGTAATGATTTTTCCATTCGGCACAATGAATTTGAAGGGCAGAGATCGGAAATGCGCTGCCCTTGCTCAAATCGCCCTATAAGAAATCCCAAAAAGCAGTTCATTATCATCCTATTAGATATCGATCTATGGATAACAGTGTCATAAATCACCAGATAGAATGCTATGCGTTTTTATAGTAGTTGTTCCTCCTGATCAATTTCTATTTGATTCATAACATCCTGATAAATCACAAAAAGAGGTGTTTTTTATGACAATGGCAAAGAAGCTCCCACTTTTAGCACCTTCCATTCATACGTTTGAAGTGAATGGAACGTATACCGATTGCGAAGCGAAACGCACAGTATTTATGGCAATTCAAAAAATGGTATCCGCTGGAAAATACTATCGGATTCCGTATCATGGCTCCTCGAAAAAAGGCTACTCTTATAAAAGAAAAGATGGTGGTTTGACCATCACATTGGCAGATTATCCAGATTTTAAGAAGCGATACATAACGTTATCTGGTGTGAACCTCACTCGGATCGCAGGTGATCCATCTCGTTTAAGTTTAACAGATTTATCGCCAGAAGGTTTGGCCATGCAAGAGCAGGCATTTCTGGATGAATTGGAGCAGCTTGGACTCCTTAAAATTGAGGATTCAGTTAAATGGAAAATGCACCGGTTGGATATTACACAAGACTTCTATGTGAAATGCGATCCCGCGCTGATGGTAAAAATTATTCGCTATGCAGGAAGCGTTGACCCGTACAGAAAAGGTCGCGCACTACACTATAACCAGCACAATGAGATCCGAAGCTGTAAATTTGAAAAAACGCGGTACGATTTTGCACTCTTCTCCGGTCTGTGTGTTAACGCACTCACCGCTGTAGTGGACAAAAGTCACTCCGTCCTGTTCATAGTTTTCCCACGTTCCGTTTTCAAAGAAATCGTCCAACACCTCACCAACCGTTGCCCCTGCCGGGAAAGTACTCAAATATCCGTCCGAAACTCCTTTGGAGCGAGCATTGTCTGAGTAAAGCACAGGATATAACATATATACCGCAAACGCGACAAACGCCGCCGTAATCGCCAGCTCAATCAACAACGGCATCTTATGTGCGCCGAACAGCTTCCGGACTGCCGCCTTTTCTTCTTCCACCTGCTCCGCAGAAATTTTTTCAGGGTACAGGATGGCGATCACCTGCGACAGCAGAACGCTGCTGAAAACTGCATACAGATATTCCTTCTTACTGCTTTTGGACGGTTTGGTCAGGATGGTCATTTTCAGACCATCGGCTGTGTTTTTTAGCTGATAGGTGCCACGCTTTTTGCTGTAAAAGGTCATGGCATCCGCAGTATCCGTCACCTGTTCAACATCCGGGTTGGCAAATCCACGGCGGATGCGGTCTACGGCTTCTTCCCAGCTCATTCCTTCCGGCAAAGGAAGCTGACCTCTGTCATGTTCCGGGCCGTATACTTTTTTGTAGACATCATCCCGGAAGCCGAAGTAGATCACTGCGGCGATCAGAAGCCCCAAAAGGACCGACACCGCTCCGGCACCGGTTGCAACACCTGTCACCACGCCCACAACGAACCCCAGCAGCAGCCAGATCTTCAAGGAATCCAGCGCGATGCTTCTGCGGGCAGATGCAGTAAACAGCGGATGAAAGCCGCTCAGATTTTTGGATTTTCCTTTGGCTTTTTTAGCTTCTGCACTGCCATCATAGATTTCAAATCGTTCTTTCATGGTTTTTCCTCCCATATCAATGGATGCGTAACCTTTTCCGTTCGGAATGATTCAAATGAATCATTTTGATGCTTTTATTATAAAGTGTTGACTGGACGCCAATATTGTCCATCCGGCAAACTTCCATTGGGATTTTTCCATGTAGCCTTACATAGAAAAACCGCCCCGGCTTCCTGTAACGGAAACCGAGGCGGTTCATTCTGTTTATTGGTGCTCTTTCAGGCGCTCAATACCTACCAACTAGCGTTCAGTTTTTTGAAGTTTTAGTCATATCTGTATTTAGAGGACTTTCCGTACACTTTTCGGAGCGATTTTTTCAGGCTGACCACCGTTTCTTTGATGATCTTTGCCTCATCGGCAGAGCAATCTGCAAGCTGTTCGGTCATCCAGCTGTCGAACACCGGCTTTGCTTTTTTGATCTCGATGCATAGCAGCTCATCCGCGGAGCAGTCCAGTGCGTTGATGATGTCGATCAGCGTTTTCAGACTGGGCACGGAGTTGCCTGTTTCGATATGGCTGATATGCGTGACCACAACGCCGACCTCATTGGCCAGCTGCTCCTGCGTCATGCCTTTTGCAAGGCGGCAGGCACGAATGCGTTTTCCGATGTCGGCGTAGTCCACCATAGTACAAGTACCCTCCGTTCAGTGAAGTGATACTTGTATTGTATGTGCAATCGACCGGGGTTGTAATAACCTAAAAGTGCAGTGGACTTATAAATACTGATCGTTCAGAAATACTTTAACTTCCTGCTTTCCGTCAATCGTTGTCACAGCAGTAATGGCATCCGGGCGGAAGGAGTCTCCCGGATAATGCATCTCCAATTTCAGATTGACTTTTTTCCCAGCTTCCACTTCCTGTGCCAGTTTATTCTCAAAATTTTTGAATTCGTTCCGATTTAGTCCAGAATCCTGCGGAATGAGATTTTCCAAATCGTTTGCCCCACCAAAGCGATCTGCAATTGCATGACCTCGATCATCGGTACTTTTTTCATATCCTTTTCCAATGTCATGGATGCTGTCTTTAATTTGCAGACGACCATCATGCTCTTTCAGATGCAGGTCTCCTTCGGCTGTAAACAGCCTTCCAAGGTGATCGGTAGTATACTCATATCCGTTTCTTTTATACTCTGCATCCGACAAAAGATCCTGCTCCATCCGGTACGGCATTCCATCATCGTTATTTTTGTATTCCAGCTCTTTTTCTAGCTCTGCAAATGACTTTTCCGTAGCAGCATCCAGTTTTTCTTCTGCCTTTTCTATCACGCCTTTCTGTAGACGCTCAAATGACCGTTTGACGACATCATCCAACCCAATGTGCATTTTTGCTTCCATCGGTTTCGCTTCTGAGATTTCTCGCCTCACAGCACACGACCTCCCTGCTGTTCAAAATTCGTCCTTAGACTTTCTACAGCCTTTGCATCCGGGTTCAGGCTCATGCCCATGCTTATCACGCTATTTAGCACCCAGTCTGCAGCAGCAGCTTTCAGGCCGTACTGTCCCTGCAGCTGTTCCAGCAATTCTTTACGGGGTGTGAGCGATTTTTCGGCTGCGACACAGTAATCAACGACTGTACCGATCCCACCAAAGAAATCAAACACAGCTTTCCGAGTCTTAGCCACATCCAGTTCGCCGCCTGCAAAGACCCGTTCCAGGTAGCGGCTGTCCTCAGGCTTCAGCACAGTCTCATGGCGTTTCAGCCAGAGCTTCAGCTGCTCCATCTCCGAACTGCTCAGCGGTTTCAGCTCTTTGCCCACTGCCAGTTGTCCGAATACAAATTCTGCGTTGATTTCATGCGGCATTTTTGAAGGCTTGTGGTAAACAGCATTTTCCGGCATGGGATACGCCTCAATCTTGCAGAGCACCGCCTCCGGCCACTCATTCTGGTAAACGGCAGCCACACCCAGCGGCAGCTTGGACAATTCGTCGATCTGTGCCTCCTTCAGAGCGGCAGACTTACCTACCAGCTTGCGATCTTCTTCGTCCGGCAGGCGCAGAATAATTTTTGTGTTCGTGTTGCGGATGACCGACATATCCAGCAGTCCGGGTGCCTGATCCGCAATAATGAAGCCCTCACCATAAGTACGCATTTCTGCAATGGCATTTGCCAGCATTTCCACCGACTTGCCCTGCAAATTTGCACCTTCCTGTGATTGCTCTGCCGAGGTCTTGCGCAGCAGATTGTGCGCCTCTTCCAGCACGGTGACATGGCGCAGCCTACTGTTCATCCCGCTACTGCACATCCGGTATTCCTGTAACTTCATCACCAAGATGCCCATCAGCAGCGATTTAGTTTCCATAGAGCCCACTCGGCTCAAATCCACAATAACATTGCGGTCAAACAGCGCTTCGTCCGTCAGCGCATCTTCTGCGCAAAGCACACTGCCATAAATACCGTTTGTCAGAGACTTTACGCGGGTGCACAATGCGCCCACATAATCGCTTTGGGTATCCTTGGAATAATGCGACTCTTCAATGACGCCCGGCAGAATATCCAGCAGGTCAAAGAAGGTTGGGAAAACTCCCTTCTCGCTCTCCGAATTGCGCAGATCCCAGCCTACTTTCTGGTAGCTGCGCTCAATAGCATCCTTCAGCACCGCTGGCATAGCCGCATACATCGGCCAGCAGGCGTTGAATATCTCCACCAGACGGTCAATATGTTCCAGAATATGGATATTCTCAGGGAATGCAAAGGGGTTCATGCGCAGCAGCGGCGTTTCTCTGGGGTTTGTACCAAACACCTGCACATCTGCGCGATTGCCGAACACATTCTTGTATTCGCCCTTGGCCGGTTCCACCACAAGAAACGTCGTTTGTCCGTTCTTTGTGATCTCATCCAACAGATGGTAGACCGCATTGGATTTGCCTGTGCCGGTCGAGCCAGTGATGAACGTGTGGGAAGCCATTGCCTGCCGATTCAGGATCAGGTCTGCACTTTCCGGCTTACCCATGTGGTAAATCTCGCCCAGATTCATTTTGTCCTCATCCGGCATCGCCTCATCCGGTACATTGCGGCCAAATTCTGCGTGCTCGATGACTGGCAGGCCGTGGACGGAGCGGGTCGGCAGACCCAGATGCATAGGCAGCTCCCGCCCGCTGACCATGGTTGCAGGTGTGTGGAGCATGAACTCCGGCGCATCGGCATATAGCTGACGTGCAAACACCGGGTGCATAAACCGCTTGAGATACTCCCGCAGTTGCTTTGTCTGATCGCGCTTTTGCCAGAGATTCACCGCACCACTTTCCACTGCGGAGCCATCACCCACCATGAGTGCGCGGTAGGTGTTTGCCGCAAGGATTGCATCCGAAGCATAGCCCGAGAGAAAATATGCCGCGCAGTAATAGCTACCGTAATCCTCGCTTTCCTTGGCGCGCTTGAGTTGCTCCTCGATGCGGCCCAGCAGTTCCTCTACCGATTTATTGCACAGCTCGATCTGCTGGGTGCGGCCGGTGCCCATGGTATCGGTCGTCCCGTGGGATTCCTGCTGGCTGGTGCCCTCCGATACGCCGTGCGAACTTCCGCTGGAAACCCCGTGCGAACTTCCGTTCTGCTCCGTGGTGGAATGGCTGGTACCCCTTGTAACATTCAGCCCCAATGTACCGCCGATGGAATTTGCCACACTGCTGAAATTGGTCATCACCGGAGCCATGCTGCCTGCTGCCATGCCGACTGCACCCAGAAGTGGCCCGACCATCGGCCCCACGCCCGGGATCAGCGTTGCCACCTTGCCGCCCACTTGCAGGATGCCCGCTGCGGCACCCATTACAGCCGATGGACGGGAGATCGAGGTGCCTGTGGTGTTTGTCACGCCGCCGTTGATGCCACCATTGATACCATAGCTTTTCTGGGTGCCATCCGATACCGAGGACGACTTGCTGGTGGTGTCGGTAGTGGTAGTGCTGTCGGTATCGCTGACGGTGTGGGTGGTACCGGTGCACAGGTTTTCCATCACCGCCGTACTCTGATTTTCCGAGTAGGACCATGTACTCTTGCGGAACGGCGAAAGCGAGCTGTACAGGCTCTCGTACCCGTTGCGCAGCTCTGCCTGCTGCTGGGCAGAAACCGGCTCGGCAAGGAACAGTGCGGTGTATGCATTGCCTTCCATGGCGTCCATAAAGCGCTCGATGCCCTGTACAAATGCCTTATCCTCAGTTTTGGATTTATCCCTCGGTGCTGCTACACAGGACACAGAGGCGATTGCCCCCTGATACACGCCGAACGCATCATCCAGCAGCTGTTCCTGCGCGCTCGGCATCCCCGGTTCACTCTTGCGGGAAACTTCCTCGATCTGTGAGCCTGGGAAGTTAGAGCGCAGCACACTCCGGAGCGTTTCGCTGGAGGTATCCAGGTTCTGGTTGCGCGTATCCTTTTTGGCGCTGTCCTCCCGCACGCCGATATAGATATCGGCACCACGGTTTTTATCCTGCACATTGACCATCACCGCAAGGCTGCACCCCAGCGCCATGCTGGAATAGTACACCGTGGAGAGCTTTTGGAACATATCCTCGCCTTTTTTCACGGTCAGCTCCTTGAGCTGATACATCCGGATGCACTCCATCGGGTCCTGCGCGACCAGTTTTTCCTGCGAGAGCGGCATCAGCCCATAGCTGCGCAGCTCGGTCAGATACTTTTTATACACCAGATGATCCGCCAGTGTCAGCCGGTCTGCCAATGTCTGCAAGGTCTGCTGCCCGGAAATCTCCTGCTTTCTGCGCAGGTCCAGTTCATTTGCCATGTTCATTTTCCTCTCCGCTGTCAGCTGTTGAGAATCTTCCAGAGCAGCCCTACACCGGCAAGTGCAGCACCGGCTGCAACTGCACTGCCCAGGCCGCCGCCCTGCATCCGGTCGATTGCCTTTTTAGCCTCCTCATGGCCCTGGTCTGCTGCTTTTTTGTACCACTTCAGGGCTTCATCATTGTTCTGCGTCAGCCCGCCGATGCTGTTTTCATAGCACCCGCCCAGGTTATACTGTGCATGCACTTCTCCCTGTTCTGCCGCTTTCCGATACCACTCCACCGCTTTTGCAGCATTTTTTTCCACACCGTAGCCATTTTTATAACAGAAGCCGAGGTCGTTCTGGGCACCTGCATAGCCTTGCTCTGCGGCTTTCTGGTACCATTTTACCGCCTGTGCATAGTCTTGCTCTACGCCTTGGCCATTACGGTAGCTCCATCCGAGTTCATACTGCGCTCTTGCATAGCCCTGCTCCGCAGACTTGCGATACCATTCTACTGCCTCTGCATAGTTTTTTGTCACGCCTTTGCCATACTCATAAAAAATTCCAAGATTGCACTGTGCAATTTCATTCCCATTATCTGCCGCTTTCCGGTACCATTCTGCTGCTTTTGCAAGATTTTTCTCTACACCATTCCCCATTTCGTAGCAATAACCCAGATTGCACTGTGCCCCTGCATTGTCCCGCTCTGCGGCTTCTTGATACCATTTTACCGCTTTTCGCTTATCTTCTTCTACGCCCTTGCCGTAATAGTAGCAGTAGCCCAAACTGAACTGCGCTCTTGCAAAGCCCTGCTCCGCAGACTTGCGATACCACCCTGCCGCCTGTGCAAGACTCTTTGCCACACCGTAGCCAAACTCATAGCACACGCCCAGTTGGCATTGTGCCTCTGCATCGTCCTGCTCGGCGGCTTTCCGGTACCACTTTACGGCCTTTTCATTGTTTTCTTCCACGCCATTGCCATGGTAATAGCAATCTGCAAGCTTCAGCTGTGCTATTGTATATCCCTGCTCGGCGGCTTTCTGGTACCAGTTTACCGCTTTTCGCTTATCTTCTTCTACACCCTTGCCGTAATAGTAGCAGTCGCCCAAACTGTACTGCGCTCCTGCATAGCCCTGCTCAGCCGCCTTGCGGTACCACTTTACGGCTTCTTCCTCATCTTCTGCCACACCCCAGCCGCAGTAATAGCAGTCGCCAAGACTGTCCTGCGCCTTTGCATAGCCCTGCTCCGCAGCCTTACGGTACCACTTTGCAGCTTCTTCCGCGTTTTCTGCTACACCATTGCCACGATCATAGCAATCGCCCAAACTGTACTGCGCTCCTGCATAGCCCTGCTCCGCAGCCTTACGGTACCACTTTACAGCTTCTTCCGCGTTTTTCGTTACACCATTGCCACGATCATAGCACACGCCCAGATTGTACTGCGCCATTGCAACGCCCTGCTCGGCTGCCTTGCGGAACCACTCCACCGCCTTAGCAAGATCCTTTATCACGCCACTGCCATTTATATAGCAAACGGCAAGATTATTCTGTGCTTTTACCTGTCCTTGTTCTGCCGCCTTGCTATAATACTCAACTGCTTTTTCATAATTTTTTTCGACACCTTCGCCTAAACCGTAGCATCTGCCCAATCTCCACTGTGCATCCGCGTGGCCCTGCCTGGCCGCCATGCGGCACCATTCCACCGTTTTTGCGAAATCTTTTTCTACGCCATCGCCACAGTAGTAGCGCTCACCCATCCAGAATTGCGCCTCTGCATGACCATGCTCCGCTGCCTTGCGGTACCACTCGGCGGCCTTCTTCTCGTTTTTCTCGGTGCCTCTGCCATTCTGGTAGCAGAGCGCCACCTCATACTGCGCCTGCGCATTATCGTACATTTTTGCCGCATCCTCATAGCGCTGGAATGCGGCTGCTTCGTTGTTGTTTTCGCGGTAGCGCTGTGCCTCGGCCAGATAATCCTGCGCATTCTTTACGGTTTCCGTTTCTTCTGCTTCCGCGCCAAGGTGATACTGCCGCACGCACTCCATAAACTCCCGCTTTTTCTGCGGGTCTGCCTCGTCCCCGAACTCAAAACGGAACGTCGCGGTTCCGGCATCATCGTTTCCCATCGCGCGCAGCTCACTGCGCAGCTTTTCCGACAGACCTTTCCAGTCTGCCCGGGGGTTCGGATCCGGCTCAAACCATTCTTTGACCGGCTTGAGAAAAACTACCTGCGGGATCTCGATATTCCGCCCGCCCACGCTGATGCGCTCCTCATCCTCAGTAAAATCCACTTCCACAATAATCTCATTCGGTTTCATCGCATTCCACTCCTTGTGGTTTTATAATTCTCACATAGTCTCCCTGGCTTCTCACCCACATCTCAATGCCCGTACCGAACACCTCGGCTTCCAGCAGCCAGCCCTTTTCCGTTACCTGCAAAACCTTTGCAGTGGGCAGCCGGTCCAGCACCGATTCCAGACTTGGCCCGGTGTACTCGAACCGGATGGTCTGCAACTCGCCGCCATACATAAACTGGATGCGCTTGCGCATCTCGCCCTCCTGAAAGCGGTCGGTGTACCGCTGTGCAAAGTGCCGGTCGAGGGTCTTATAGTTCTGAATGCGGTCGATGCGGTAAATGGTGGGGGAGTTATCCTGCGGGTTCTGGAAATGCTTATCCTTGTCGATGCCCTCAATGAACGCAGCCAGATAGAAGTAATACTCACTGAACAGGATGCCAACCGGCTCAATAGTGCGCACACGGGTCTCGCCGTCGTGGGTGCGGCAGTAGGTAATTTCCATGACATTGTGATTTTCTATTGCCGTACCGATTTCCCACAAGCTCTCGATAAACTTCCGGCCATGCTGCGGCTCGACGTAATGGAAGCGTTCGTTGCTGATGAGGTCTTTGACCTGATTCAGCCTATCCAGCGGTGTGCAAGCCCAGATCAGCTTGTCCAGAATCGGGAACATCTCCTCCTTGACCATGGAGCGGCTCTCCAGCAGGATCTTGCACACTGCCAGAATCTCGCTGCTGGTGAGGAAGTGTGAAAGCGTGTCATCCAGTAGATAGCCGCCCTTTGCGGAGTTGTATAAGATCTCCCGGCGCGGCTCGCTGTCTGCAAAATGATTGCGCAGGGTGTCAAGATCGCGTTGGATGGTTTTCTCACTGACACCGAAGCGGTCAGCGGTCTGCTGTTTGTTCAGCACACCGCCCTGCACCAGCACCTGCTGAATATAGAGTATACGGTCCAATCTACTATTGCGCACAGTTCATTCTCCTTCTCTGCTCATTGTAACACAGTGTAACAGCAGTCGCAATTCTTTGTGTGATTTTTGTCGTTTTACAGAATTACAAAAAAATTTTTGTTTCTTTTGCACAACCTCAGTATACAAAAAAAGATGGACAGACTGCCTGTCCATCTTTCAAAAAGTCAAGGTAGACTATTCTTAAATTGCCAACTTCTTTTGAAGCGATAGGCACTGTTCATCAGTTCATCTGCGATGGTGTAAAACGCCCGGCGTGGCGAACCACATCTGCCAATCAACCCAACCACAATCGCAAGATTCAGCACAAATGCAATGCTCAACAGCACCATCAAAAATTTTTTCATACGTTCTTCTCCCTTTGTCTTATGAGTCCGTCACTTTTCTGCCCTCATTATACGGATTTGGCTGGACGGTATGGTTGTCCATCCCACACAAGCCCACAAAAAAGGAACACGGCATTCTCGTTTTGAATGTACCGTGTTCCTTCTGTCCGCTTTTGTAGCGCTTCTTCTACATAGAAGTCAAGCCTTCATTTTCAGCGTCCTCCCGAATCTGCCGCTTATATTTATAATAGGTATTCCGGGCAAGTCCAGTCAATTTCATGCACTCCATGTCATCCAATGTACCGCCAAAGGTCTTGCAATGGGTGCGGATGATCTGCTTGGCTTCTCTGGCTTTCTTTGTTTCAAATCCAGTGCCCTTTTTGCGGCCAACCTGCTTGCCGTTCAACCGAGCAGTCAAAAGCCCCTCACGGGTGCGCTGGTGCAGATCGGCAACTTCTTTTTCGGACTGCTCAAAGGCCAGTTTGATCTGCTCCTTTG
>ERZ1027094.21-NODE-21-length-139334-cov-19.125417_pt1 | contig 139334 bp, 118 predicted proteins | sample MGYA00519410_ERZ1027094 | MGnify/ENA primary metagenome ERZ1027094 (study PRJEB26926, sample SAMN06164647) | human gut metagenome | biome: ENVO:00009003; feature: ENVO:2100002; material: ENVO:00002003 | host: Homo sapiens | place: USA | collected 2012 ...
TGCCTCTTTAGCTCAGTCGGTTAGAGCACCTGACTGTTAATCAGGGTGTCGCCTGTTCGAGTCAGGCAAGAGGCGCCAAAGCAGAGCAATGTTCCTTACGGACATTGCTCTTTTTATTTGTGCTGCAGCCGGCAGCTGATGCCGCATGGATTTTCCCCTCTGTCCCGCCATCTCCGGTCTTTGTCCACAGCCCCGAAAAAAGCAGCATCTATGCAGAAAAAAGCATTCAGCTTAATGATTTCTTAAAAATTGACCACTTGAAGAAGATGTTGCATTGTGGTATACTTTTTATGTTCTTTGGGAATTAGTATCTGATTTTCCAAAGCCCGGCACACAGTTCCATGGGCATTTTGCCATTTTTAACAGCAGCTGACCGGTGCTTTGCCGCCGTTCTCCGCAGGACGGGGTAAGCCACCGGTTTTTATACTGCTTACAGACTGTGTTTTTTTGCGTTGTCAGAGCTGCTGCCGTCCGCTTCCCTTGGAAGTGTTCTGCAGTCGTTTGAATAAATTTGTATATGATCAAAGGAAGCATCTATGCGTTATACCTACGTCCGGCAGCATGACACTACTGACTGTGCGGCTGCCTGCCTCGCAATGGTGTGCCTCCATTACAAAAAGGAAGTTACCATCACCCGCCTGCGCGATATGATGGGCACTGACCTGAAAGGCACGAACCTTGTTGGTTTGCAGAAAGCCGCTAACGAGTTGGGTTTTTCCACCGCAGCGGTTCGCGTGGACCGTGAAAATTTCCTCAGCGACTTCTCTTTGCCCTGTATCGCACAGGTCATTACCGACCAGGGTCTGGCCCACTTTGTGGTGGTCTTTAAAAAGACCACCATCAAGGATGAGGGTGAGCGCCGCAAGCACATGCTGAAGGAGTCGGAATCTGCCAAGGAAGACGAGAAGAACGGCAAAAAGCACAAGTGCAAGGATTATGTCATCATCGGCGACCCCGCCACAGAGCTGAAAAAGATCAGTCTGGATGAGTTCTACAAGAACTTTACGGGCGTTCTGCTGCTGATGAACCCCACCTCGGAGTTCAAGGGCGGCAAGGTGGAAAAGGGCGGCATGTTCAAGCGCTACATTGACCTGCTGCTGCCGCAGAAAAAGCTTTTCTTCTATGCAATTTTTGCCTCTCTGATCACAACGATCCTCGGCATTGCATCCTCCATGTTCAACAAGATCCTGATGGATGAGGTGCTGCCCTACGGATTGAATAATCTGCTGGTCACACTGATCCTCGTGTTCAGCATGGTCAGCCTGACCAATACTCTGATCGGTTTTGTGCGGCAGTGGGTGCTGATCCATCTGTCCATCAAGATCGACATCCCGCTGATGATGGGCTACTTCGGGCACATCTTCCACCTGCCCATGAAGTTCTTTGCCACCCGCAAGACTGGTGATATCACCACCCGTTATTCGGATGCTAACACCATCAAGTCCATCTTCACCAGCATTGCGCTGAGTCTGATCATGGATATCTCCATGGCCGTCATCACCGGCATCATCCTGTTCCGCATGAACGCGATGCTGTTCTCCATTTCGCTGTTCATGGCTCTGGTCAGCATCCTGCTGGTGCTGATCTACAAGCAGCCTTATAAGAAGATCAACGAAGAGACCATGGTGCAGTCTGCTGCACTGAACAGCCAGATGATCGAAAGCCTGCGCGGCATCGAGACCGTCAAGTGCAACGCCAACGAGGACACCGAGCTGGAAAACCTCGAGCGTGAATACATCAAGAGCCTGAAGATCAGCCTGCGTTCCAGCCGCATCAGCACCACACAGGGTTTGATTTCCGCCTTCATCTCCATGATCTTTGGCATGCTGACTACTTATGTAGGTATCAGTCAGGTGCTGAACGGCGAAATGACGCTGGGCGGCTATATGGCTTTCAGCACCCTGTCTTCCTACTTCACTTCTCCGCTGAGCAACCTGATTGGTCTGCAGATGCAGATCCAGGAAGCCAACATCTCCATGAAGCGTCTGACCGAGATCATGGACTATCCTTCTGAAACTGCCGGTGATGAGGATCGCACGGATCTGGAAAAGGTGGAGGGCGACATCGAGTTCAAGGATGTCACCTTCCGTTACGGCAACCGTGCTCCTGCACTGGATCACATCAGCTTTACCATCCCGGCCGGTAAAAAGGTGGCTCTGGTGGGCAGCAGCGGCAGCGGCAAATCCACCATCACCAAACTCCTGCTCAAGTATTATGAGCCGGAGGATGGCGAGATCGATTTCAATGGCGTGAACCTGACGGAATACACCAACGATTCTGTCCGCCGCGCAATTTCCTATGTGCCGCAGAACGTTGAGTTGTTCAGCAAGACCATCTATGACAACATCCGTGTTTCCCGCATGGATGCCACCATGGACGAGGTCAAGGAAGCTGCCAAGAAGGCCGATGCGCACGACTTTATCCGTCATCTGCCCCTGCAGTACAACACCTATCTGGAAGAAGCTGGCAACGGCCTGTCCGGCGGTGAGAAGCAGCGCATTGCACTGGCTCGTGCTTTCCTGAAGGATTCCAACCTCTACATTCTGGATGAGTCCACCAGCAACCTCGACTTTGCAACGGAAAACCTGATCTTCAACATGATCTATGACCAGCTTGCGGATCGTTCCATGCTGATCGTTGCTCACCGCCTGTCCACCGTCCGTGACTGTGACATGATCCTGGTGATGGATCACGGCCAGATCGTGGAGCGCGGCACCCATGAGGAGCTGCTTGCCAAGGAAGGCAGATACTACGAGCTGTGGAACATGCAGCAGGGTATTTACCGCAGCAAGAAAAAGGCAGAACCCAAGCAGCCTGTCATGCAGGCTGTCGTGGAAGAGGATGACGACGGTGAGTCGATCACCTATTGATATGCTGAGATCGGATGGAGTTCCGGTTCCATAATATGACTGCCAGGGCCATCGATGCTGACAACAGAAAGCCTGTTTGTCTCGTCTGTCCTGAATAAGGAAGATGGTGTTACCCTGAAGCGGCACGGCCTGCTCAGGTGACAATGCCTTACTATGGTGTGCCCGGAGACAAAGCGCCTCCGGGCACATTTTATCTAACGCCGATGTAAAGTAAATCTGAAACGAAACAGAGGTATTTATCATGAATGAGATCAAAGTAGCTGAAAACAAGACCCTCAAGCTCACCAATGTGCTCTCCCGCGAGATCCGTCCGGAAGAAATGGCCAGCCTGCCGGTGGTGCTGACCCAGATGCACAATTTCATCAAGAGCAACAACGCTCAGCCCATCGGCCCCATCATCCAGTCCTTTGCACTGGGCGAGGATCATCAGATGCACCTGTACATGATGCAGCAGGCCACCCAGCTCATCCCTCAGATGGACCCGGGCTACCACATGGATGCCATCCTGCGCGTTAAGAACTGCCTGTACGCCCACTACACCGGCCCCATGGAAAACAGCCAGCTGGCCTCCTACAAGCTGCAGGTCCACGCTTTTGAGAACGACCAGAAGCTGACCGGCACTTCCTATACGATCTATGTTAATCAGGATTCTGACGATGCTGTGATCGATGTCTTTATGGAGACCAAATAATTATGACAATGAAAGTTCAAAGCCTGACGGACCTGCAGGACCGCCGTATCATGCTGGACAGGGATGTGCCGCCCTACGGTTACGCCTTTGTCATTCTGGTGGGCATCTTTATGGTGTTCCTTCTGGTGTGGAGCACCCAGACCAACCGCATTTATGTCAGTCAGAACACCGGCACCGTGCAGGCCAGCAACAAGACCTACATCATGTCCAGCTATTCCGGTTCCATCACCGAAATGTATATCTCGGAAGGCAGCTATGTGAACGAGGGCGACCTTGTGGCGCACATCAAGAGCACCGACATCGATATGCAGCAGGACAATCTGGAAAGCCAGCTCAAGATCTACCAGACCCAGCTGGACCAGTATAATAAGCTGCTGCAGTGCGTGCAGGACGACACCAACTACTTCAGCGAGACGAACCCGGAAGATCAGCCTTACTACTACCAGTACGAGACCTACAAGAGTCAGGTCTCGCAAAAGACCTTTGACGCTACTGCCTATCAGGCTGCCGGCTATTCGGATGCTCAGATCAAGACCATGATGGAGCAGAGCCAGAGCGAGGTGGAGGCCTTGTACTACTCCACCATGCAGTCCATTTCTCAGAGCATCACCAGTGCGCAGAGCAACGTGGACAACATTCAGGCCCAGATCGATACCCTGAACACCGGTGCCAACGATTATTATATCTATGCTCCCACCTCCGGTGTGATCCACATGGATACCCCCTATAAGGAGGGCATGGTCCTGAGCGCCGGTTCTCCGCTGGCTACTGTCGCCAGTGAGAACGACGATCTGGAGGTCGTTGCCATGGTCACTGTGAACGACCGTCCCCTGCTGCATGTGGGCGACCCCTGCAAGATCGCCATCACCGGCCTGTCGGAGTACTCCTACGGTACCCTGACCGGCACCGTGACTGCGATCGACAGCGATGTGACCGCCAGCACCAATGCATCCTACTACAAAATGACCATCAAGCCGGATACCACCTACGTGGTAAGCAAGAGCGGTGATAAGGTAGACCTTTCCAACGGCATGAGCGTTACCGCCCGTGTGGAGTATGACCAGATCACTTACTTTGAGTACGCAATGGAAGCACTGGGTGTTCTGTTCCATTAAAACCGGACTGTCAGCCGCTGCCAAATCACCCCAAAGAGGTATACTTACTATGAAATCAACCGCAAAAAAACTGGCCGTCTGTGCGGCAGCGTTTTGCCTGCTGGCCTGCGGCACAGCTGTGTCTGCGGCCGCAGCAAGCCCGGTCTCCGGCCTCGCCCTGAGCGGCATTACCATGCCGTGGGATCAGAATGTACCTGCCGAAAGCATTGAAGCCGGCAGCTATACCGCCAATATGCTGCTGGGTTCTTCTCAGCAGCTGTCCCCCGTGGTGCGTCCCCGCAACTCTACCGATTCGGTGGTCTATATATCGGACGATACCTCCATTCTGACCGTGAGCAGCACCGGTGTTGTGCAGGCCGTGGGTGTGGGCACTACCCGTATCACAGCTGCTGCCGGCAATCAGATCTGTGCTTACACCATCGTGGTCTCCATGGATTCTTCTATGATCGTGACCGAAATGGATCTTTCTCTGTCCTCCAATACCATTTATGTCGGCAACTCGGTATCGGCACAGCTGCAGGTACGGCCCACCTCGGCCTCCAATTATGCCACCGTCACCCTGACCTCTTCCAACGAAAAGGTAGCCACGGTGAATAATTTTGGCCGCGTTACCGGTGTCGCCCCCGGTACTGCCACCATCACCGCTACCTGCGGTTCGGTGACTGCTACCACCAATGTTACGGTCATGAGCATTCCCAACTCCGGAACCGGCACCGGCACCGCCAGCACCGGTTCTTCCAACAGCGGTCAGGTCGTCACGGTGAATCCTTCCTATGTTGTGCTCAAGCCCGGTGCCACCCGCACCCTGACCGCCAGCGTCAAGCCTTCCTCTGCTTCTCAGAAGTTCACCTTTAAGTCCGCCAACAGCAACATTGCCACGGTCAGCCCCAGCGGCGTGATCACAGCTGTGGGCACCGGTGCAACCTCCATCACGGTCTCCAACGGCACGGCTTCTGCTATGGTCACGGTCATTGTCAACCGTTCTGCTGCTTCCTCGGAGGAATCTTCGGACAGCAGCACTACAAAGCCGGAGGACGATACTCCCATTGAGATCGATCCCGTGGTGCAGGCGATCCAGGACAGCACGGACAACGAGATCGTCTTTACGCAGGCCGAAGTTCCCACTGTGACCGGTGATATTCTCAATGCCCTGCGCACCACCGGCAAGACCCTGTGTGTGGTGGGCGACGGCTACACCATGCAGATCGCGGGCAGCAACGTCAAGAGCACCACCAGTGAACTGGATACCATGCTCGTGCTGACCGAGAGCAAAGAGGGCATTGAGTTTGAGCTGGACAAGGGCAAAGCCCTCCCCTGCTCGGTGCGCATCGATCTGGATATGAGCACCTATACCCGCTTGTATCTCTACAACCCCACCTCTGGCAAGTGGCAGTACCTGAACAGCTACACGGACGGCATCATCACAGCAGATACCGCCGGCCATTATCTGCTGACCAATCAGAACCTGAAATTTGCCAACATCAACTGGACCTTCTTCATTGCCGGCGGCGTAACGATCATCATTATCGGCATCGCCTATATCGTGCTGAAAAAGCGCTACTGGTTCTGGTAAGCCGGAAGCTCTATAAAAACAGCAGCTCCCCTCTCTGACAGCTCAGAGAGGGGAGCTTTTTTCGTTCTATCCATCGGTCCGGCGTCCGCATCTTCTCAGAGCGGCCTGCGGGCCTTTCCAGTGCGGTTTTGTGCCGTTACTCCACCGTCACGCTCTTTGCCAGATTGCGCGGCTTATCCACATCACAGCCGCGCAGAACAGCCATATAGTAGGCAAACAGCTGCAGCGGCACAATGAGCTGCAGCGGCATCAGGATATCCTCGTATTCATCCAGCCGGACCACCGCATCGGCCACACCCTCGGGCACCACGGCGTCCTTTGTGGTGAACAGCAGCACCCTTGCGCCGCGGCTGCGGGTCTCTTTGGCATTGGAAATGGTCTTTTCGTATACCTGCTTCTGGGTCGCCAGTGCGATCACCGGTACGCCATCCGTGATCAGACTGATGGTGCCATGCTTGAGCTCCCCTGCCGCATAGGCATCCGAGTGCACATAGCTGATCTCTTTGAGTTTAAGGCTTCCTTCCAGCGAAAGTGCGTAGTCGAAGCCACGCCCGATAAAGAAGCAGCTCTGGGTGTTCACATAGCGGCTGGCAAGGTATTTGATCTGCTCGCAGTCCGCCAGGCGTGGCTTGATGACCTCCGGTGCATGCAGCAGCTGCGCCGTATAGCGGCGGGTCTCCTCCTCGCTCAGTCGGCCGCGCGCATAGGCCAGACGCAGGGCAAACAGGTACAGCACACACATCTGCACCGTGTAAGCCTTGGTGGAAGCCACAGCGATCTCCGGCCCCGCATAGGTGTACATCACGTAGTCGGCCGCGCGCGCAATGGAACTGCCCACCACATTCACGATAGCAAGCACCGGCACACCGCGGCTCCTGGCCAGCTTGAGTGCTGCCAGCGTGTCGCTGGTCTCGCCGGACTGGCTGATGATGATGACCAGATCATTCTTTTCCAAAATCGGGTCCCGGTAGCGGAACTCGCTGGCAATGTCCACCTCGGCAGGCACACGGGCCAGCGCTTCAATGGCAGATTTACCCACCATGCCGGCGTGCATCGCCGTGCCGCAGCCCACCAGATGCACCCGGCCAATGCCGCGCAGCACCTCGTCCGTCAGCGCCGGGATGCGCAGCTCCGGCATTCCATCCTCCACACGGGGGCTCACTGTGGCCGTGATGGCGGCAGGCTGCTCGTTGATCTCCTTAAGCATGAAGTGGGGGTAGCCGCCCTTCTCAGCCGCTTCCATATCCCAGTCTGCCGTGAGCTGCCGACGTTCCACCAGCTCACCAAATTCGTTGTAAAAGCGGATGCCCTCAGCCGTACAGACGGCCATATCGCCCTCTTCCAGCACGCTGTATTTCCGGGTATATTTGAGCAGCGCAGGGATATCCGATGCAATAAAGTTTTCGCCTTCTCCCCAGCCGACGATCAGCGGGCTTTCCCGCTTGACCGCAAAAATGGTGTCCGGGTAATCGAAGAACAGCACCGCCAGCGCGTAGCTGCCGCGCACCTTGGCAAGGGCCTGCTGCAGCGCCCGCAGCGGGTCGCCGGTATAGCAGCTGTCGATCAGCTTTACCAGCACTTCCGTGTCGGTCTCGCTCTGGAAGGTATAGCCCTTTGCAGCCAGCCGCTCCTTGAGCAGCCCGTAATTTTCAATGATGCCGTTGTGCACGATGCTCACACGCGGCGTGGAATGCGGATGGCTGTTCACATCGCTGGGCTCGCCATGGGTAGCCCACCGGGTGTGGCCGATGCCGCAGAAGCTTTGTGCCAGCTGCTGCGCTGCCAGCTTTTCCCGCAGGGCTGTGAGCCGCCCCTTGCTTTTTACTACGCAGATCCCTCCGTCCAGCGCAAGCGCCACACCGGCGGAATCATATCCGCGATACTCCAGCTTTTCCAGCCCATCCAGCAGCACATCCTGTGCATTGCGCTTACCGACATAACCAACGATGCCGCACATACAAAACACCTCCATACCGACCGCTCCCGCGCAGAAAAGCGCAGTGACACACGGTCAGCTCTCTTGTACAGTTTATGTTCTTGTATGGCTTTCTTTGAAGGGATCTGTTGCGGTATTGCTGCCGTTTTTTGCCCTTCTCTGCGGCTGGTCTAGCCCTCAGCCGGAGAAACATCCGCCGAATCTTTCGATGATTCCTCTCCTCGTCACCCTCGCGGCTGTCACCCGCGTGGCCCGGCGCTTTGCGTTACCTGTGTACTGCGCTCTCCCCTTTCTGATGCCTCATTATAACACAAAGGCTGGCTCAACGCCAGCCCAGAGTTTTATGAAGTTTCGGCCGCCAGACCAGCCGGTACATCATGAGCATGTTGTGCAGTGCCCGGTCGTACAGCACAAAGGCAACGTTGCCCATGGCCAGCGTTGCCAGCGATACCGCCAGTGCCGTGGTACGCAGCTCCTGCGAAATGCTGCCTGCCGGTACCAGCAGAAATACCAGTCCATACATGGCCAGCACTGCACCGTTGCACAGCAGCAGCTTGCAGACAATGCGCAGAACAGCAGGGCGGATGCGCTCAAACTTCGGCTTTGCCAGTGGGTAATATCCCAGCAGGAACACGAAGATCAGCGCCACTTCCTTATCCGGCACAAAGAGCAGTGCCAGCAGGCTGACCGCAGCGTAGGCCGTCAGGGCCAGCTGCATCCCGCACTCCACGCAGACTGTTGCAACAAGGAAGCCCGCCACTGCAGGCGCAATGAACATGGCAATGGGGATCACGGCCCCCAGCAGCATCAGGGCGACACACAGTGCCGTCACGATGCCGCAGTAAGCCATGCCCCAGCTTTTTTGATGTTTCCGATTCATGGGATCTCCCAGTTTTCCCTCTCAGCGCCTGCTTCCAGCGGCTCCACCGCATGATGCAGGCCCAGCAGCATGATATTATCCAGCAGACTGCGGTTCAGCTTGATGTCCAGCATACTGTACACCCGGATCAGGTCGTTGGCCACCGCCAGCGCCTGACGGCGGGCATTTTCCATCGCAGCAGACTGACCTTTCAGCTCATTCACCACGAACACGTTGTAGCGGCCGCTTCGCTTGTCCGTTTCAAACCGCTCAGCCTTATCCAGCAGATAGAAGATGCGTCCGATGCTGCTGCCAATGTAGCGCATGCTCTTGCGCTGGCTGGGGTCATCGGTGGCAAGGGTGGAATACAGGGCACCATAGATGTTGCTCATGGGTTCCGCTGCGAGGGTGTAATTTTTGGCGCTCAGTTCCATCTGCGTCACAGCCTGCTCCCGCTCCTGCACGAACAGGCGTTCCAGTGCCGGGTTCTCCTCCACAGCACGCATGTAGGCGCGGCGCAGCAGCAGCCGGTCCACCGCACGGCGCAGACGCTTGAGCGGCTTCAGCTCGCTGTATTTGCGATCCTGCAAATTGTGCCAGCCCAACAGCACCTCCACCTGTGCGGCCAGCCGGATGCCCTGGGTCTGGCACATGAGCCTGCGCCAGGCCATTGTGCCCGGGACCCGCTTGCGCTGGCAGGTGGCCTGCCGCCCGGCCAGACTGTCCGAAAGGATGGCAAACAGCACGCCGTTGCTCCGCAGCAGATGGCAGGAATATAGTCCGTATGCCTCGTACAGCTGGCGCCGCACCCCGCGCAGATAGCGCAGGTAGATATTGTAATCCCGGATGGTGAGCTCCGGCAGATATGGCCACATCCTACCCTTCATATACACCTTTTCCTCCTCGGAAGAACCGCAGAATAGTAAGGTAAGTATAATCCATTTTCAGCCCGGGTTCAACCATCCTTTGTAAAAAGAGCATGAATTTGTCTCATCTTTGCCGCACAAGGCACTGAACATGGGATAAAACTTTCTGTGTGTGCGTCCGTTTCCCCTGCTTTGGCAGGAATTTTTCCGTTTTAATTTTTCCGGTAATTACTAGCTGTAATGTAAAAAGCCGCACGGGACAGCTCCGGTGCGGCAGGTAACATTTATCAATTACTTCTTGTCAAAGCGGTTCGGCGTAGTGCGCTTGCCGTCAAAACCGCTTTTCGGCATAGGCTTTGCGGTGTGCTCAAACTTTGGTGCATTGTAGTACATATACAGCTGGCAGGGGATCATGCCATTATACATCTTGCGGCGCTTGTTGGCACGCTTGCCGTAGTGGTTCTCAAAATCCATATCGGCAGTGATGGCGTACACGCCTGCACAGGGGTGCGCTTCCATCTGCCGGCCCAGCGTGCGGGCCAGCTTAGCGGCACCTTCAATGGTGCTCATGCGCTCGCCGTAGGGGGGGTTCGTCAGCACGATGGCCTCCTGCTTTGCAGCAAAGTCGGCCACATCGGCCACTTCAAAGTGGCAGCGCTTTTCCACACCGGCCAGCTTGGCATTGGCATTGGCCAGCGCCACAGCAGCAGGGTCGATGTCATAACCGAAAGCTTCAAAGCCCACGTCCAGCTTGGCCTCGGCCAGTGCCTTCTGACGCTGCTCGGCCCAGATGGCTGTCGGCACAAAACCATAGCGCTCGGCAGCAAAGCGGCGCTTCAGGCCGGGGGCAATGTTCATGGCCTTCTGAGCGGCTTCGATCAGCAGTGTGCCGCTGCCGCAGAAGGGGTCCTCCACCAGACTGTCGCGGCGCACACGGCCAAGGTCTGCAATGGTGGCTGCCAGAGTCTCGCGGATGGGTGCCTCCATGGCGTTGCGACGGTAGCCGCGCTTATGCAGACCATCGCCGGTGGTGTCCAGCATGATCTCACACTGATCCTTGCGCAGCATGAAGCGGATCTTGTACTCGGCACCGGTCTCGGGCAGCACAGAGGTGTGGTGCTTTGCCATCAGGCGCTTGACCACAGCTTTTTTGATGATGCTCTGGCAGGCGGGCACACTGGACAGCTGGCTGTTCAGCGAAGAGCCGGTGACCGGAAAGGCAGCGTCTGCGGGCAGCAGCTCCTCCCACGGGATATCGTACACACCGTCGAACAAATCATCGAAGGTGGTGGCCCTGTAGCGGGCCAGCAGCAGCATCACGCGCTCCACCGTGCGCAGGTTGAGGTTGGCTGCGGCGATCATATCGGCACCGCCGGCAAAGCTCAGACGGCCATCCTCTACCCGGATGTTCTCTGCGCCGATGCGGGTCAGCTCAAATTTTGCAGTGGACTCGCACCCAAAAAAGCAGGGAGCGATCAATTCAAATTTTGCAGGCATTGCAATTCCTTTCTTTCAGCGAAAAAACAGACCTGCCCGATCAAATGAGACAGGTCTGTTCCATCCTTTTGACTTAGAGCGGACTGAGAAGAAGTGCCGTTTCTCAGCGGCGTCCGCCACGGCCGCGAGGCGCATAACCACCGCCGCGGCGGTTGTTGGTCTCGTGGTCGAGATCTGCCATCTTCTCTTCGCTCTGGCTCTTGAAGCGGCTCATCATGTCCTCAAAGCTCATATTGTCGGAATGGACCGGAGCCTTGGGCTGCCACACACGGGGTGCGCTGTCACGGGCAGGGCCTCTGCCGCCCTCACGGGGGGGACGGCCATTGCCGCCGCGACCTGCACCAAAGTGTCCACCCTCACGGGGGCCGCCCGGGCGCGGAGCGCCGGGACGTGCTCCGCCTGCGGGACCTCTGCCCTCACGCGGCTGGCGCGGAGGAGGAGGCAGCAGACGCTTGATGGACAGTGCGATCTTGCCGTCCGGTGCAACATTGATGACCTGCACCTTGACCGTATCCCCAATATGCAGGACTGCTGCAATGTCCTGCACGAATTCATTGGACACCTCGGAAATATGGACCATGCCCGTACCGCCCTCCGGCAGTGCGACAAATGCGCCAAACGGCTTTACGCCGGTGACACGGCCCTCGAATACGTTCCCTACCTCAATTGCCAAAACTCAATACTCCTTGTTTTCCATAGTATCGGCAGCCGTTCAGCTGCCGGTCACATCCACAAAGATGCGCTCGTTCGGTGCGGCGTAGTTGTAAGAATCCCGCGCGACCCATTCTGTGATCTGATCCGAATCGCCGCTGAGGATACGCTGCATTTCCTCATTCTCGGTTTTCTGCTGGTCGATCTGCTCGTTCAGTGTGTCCAGCTCTGCGCGTTTGGAGCTGATGCTGACCTGATTGGAGATGTACGCTGCCAGCATGCTCAGCAGCAACAGGACAAAAAACACCCGCACAAGCGTTTTAACGACCACTTTCTTCTTGCGTTTTCTGCGGTCCGGTGCTGCCATTGTTTCTTCTGCCCCCATTGCAATTTGGTTCTTACTGATGTCACTTATGAATTATACATCATCCGGCGCCGGTTTGGCAAGTTCTTTTTGCGCTTTTTTGCGGTTCTTTTTGCGTTGCGGCGTAATTTGCGGGCATTTTGCCGCCGGACACGCCGCTGTGCGGCAGGCCGGAGCACCCGCTGCTGCAAAGCCTTCCCTGCCGTGCGCAGCGGCACACCCAGAACAAAGGCCGCAGCGCCTGCTCCGGCAAAGCCAGCTGCTGCCATATACCAGCGCAGCACGCCCGCCGGGCTCTGCCCCGCCGCATAGCTCTGCAGCAGGGTCAGCACCGTGCCCACCCATAGAAAATCGGGCACCCACGCCGCCCGGCCTCTGACCGGAAACACGGCCCGCACCACACCGGTGCACCCGCCCAATACCGTGCAGGCGGTCAGCTCCTGCGCAATGGCTGAGGGCGGCAGGACCGGGATCATCGCAGCAGGCGGTGCAGAAAGCTGCCCGCCGGGGCGCTGGCCGTATATTCCAGTGCGTCAATGCGGCCGGTGAACTTTGCCTCCCCGGCCTCCAGATCCAGTGCCGCCATGCTCAGCTGTGCCCCGGCAAGATGCAGGATGCCCCTGCCGGTCTCTATTGCGGCACTGTCTGCATTGCAATGCAAAACCTTCTGCACGCCCGTCACAGTCAGGCGTGCACGGCTCTCTAAAATCAGGTCATGCGGCGGCGCAGGCTGCGGGCTTCTGGTGTTTTTTTCCGGCATTGCTCGTCTCCCCTTTTCTGGTGCATCCTATGCACCAGACGAGAGCTTTTATACCGTTTACTCGCTGATGATCTCGTACATTTCGCGGGCCACATCCTTGGTGCGGGGTTCTACATCCGAGAGCACCCGCACCTTGATGGGACGGTTGCCGAAGGTCACCTCAATGACATCACCCGCCTTGACGGCCTGACTGGCCTTGGCGATCTTGCCGTTGATGAGGATGCGGCCTGCATCGGCCACTTCATTTGCCACAGTGCGGCGCTTGATGAGCCGCGAAACTTTCAGATACTTATCCAGACGCATCGTCTTATCCTCCTGTGATGAAAAATGCCGCCGCACCTCCTGCGAGGCAGCGGCGGCAAAAGAAAACAGCTTCTTACAGGGTGTCCTTCAGGGACTTGCCGGGCTTGAACACGATGCTGCGGGAAGCAGCAATGGTGATGGGCTCACGGGTGCGGGGGTTGATGCCCTGACGCTCTGCACGCTCGCGCACCTCAAAGGTGCCAAAGCCGGAAATGGTGATCTTTTCGCCCTCGGCCATGGCCTTGCCCAGTGCCTCGAACATGGCATTGACAGCCTGCTCAGCATTTTTCTTGCTCATCTCAGTGTTCGCAGCAACCTGTGCGATCAGATCGGTCTTCGTCATAAAAATACCCTCCAAATTTGTTCCTTGGTGTTCTTCTTTCTCTATCGGAGCAGGTCACTCGACCTGAGTACCGCTTTGTGGCTCCTGTTCCAGCAGCCCGGCACAGAAGCGCTTGGAGGCAAAGGTCAGCGCCTCCTCTGCGTCCACTCCGGCCAGCCGCATGGCGTTGGCTGCGGCAAACAGCAGCTCCCCCGCCGTCCGGGCATCCTGTCCCCGGCTCCAGCCGTCCAGAGCATCCTGCAAAGCCTGCTGCGCCCGGGTCTTGTCCGGCTGCGCCGCACCGCAGCGGTCGGCACGCTTCTGCAGCTTCTGAGCACGCATCAGTGCAGGCAGGGTGGCGGGCACCGTGCCCAGCTCATCGGCCAGAGTGGTGCGGCCCTTTTCCTTATTTTTGAGCGCATCCCAGCCATTTATACCGGCATTCTGCGCTGCTGAGGATGCAAAAATGTTCGGGTGGCGGAACACGAGCTTCTCGCACACCTCACGACAGACATCCTCAAAGGTAAAGTGTCCGCGCTCCTCTTCCATCACGGCATGGAACGCCACCTGCATCAGCACATCGCCAAGCTCTTCCTGCATCAGCACCGGGTCATCGGCATCGATGGCCTCCAGCACCTCACAGGTCTCCTCCAGAAAGTTCTTCCGGATGGAGGCATGGGTCTGCACCTTGTCCCACGGGCAGCCGTTCTCCGGGTCCCGCAGGATGCGCAGGATCTCCAGCAGCTGTTCTGCCGTGTAAGGGGCCTTGGGCTGCCAGTCCAGCACAGTGCTCACACTCCTTGCAAAAGATACTGCATATTGTACCGCATCTTCCGCGTTTTTTCAAGACAGCACCGGCAAATTCCGGCAATTTGCCTTTATTTTCTGCATTTTAGCCTATCCCGCAAAAAACAGGACGGTGCCCTGCGGGGAGCGCCGCCCTGTTGCCTGACGGAGATTACAGCTGTGCGCCGCACTTATTGCAGAACAGTGCATCGTCCGAAACGGGCGCACCGCACTGCGGGCAGCTCTTGTGCTCTGCAGGCGCAGCCTCGGCGGCAGGAGCTTCCGGCTCTGCCGCGGGCTCCTCCTCGTGCACCACATAGTCCACCTCTGCGGCCTCTGCCGGGGTCAGCGATGCCTTCAGGCGGGTGATCTCCTGTTCGATGTGATCGATCATTTCGATATACTTATCCACCAGCGGCTGGTTTTCTTCCTTGCCCTTGGCCAGACTGTACACCAGTGCGCCCAGCTGACGCTGCGCCTTGAGCAGCTTGCCCTGTTCGTTGACGATCAAAGCCTGCGTTTTGCCCTTTTCGGCCAGATCCAGTGCAGCGTTCTTGCCTTTTTCGGCATATTCCAGACCCATTTCCTTGATCCTGTTGAAATCCATAAAAGACACCTCTCTTACTATCGGCCTGTTTATCGTGGGCCATGTGCGGATGTTATCTCCATTATAGCGCACAGGCCGCCCGTTTGCAACGAACGGGCCGCATTTTTTACAGTTTGGTGCCGGTTTGGAAACAGTTTTTTCGCATTCAGACTAAATTTACACGACATTTTCACACATTGGCATCCTGTGCCATGCGGTCGGCCGCGCCGCCGTAGAATTCCCGCAGCATACTGTCTTCCGGCAGCAGCTCCAGCTCCAGCGGTGCCACATGCTCAAACCGGCGGGCGGTCTCATCCCACAGCTCGGCATTGTGGCCTTCCAGCGTGAACTGACGGCGCACCACGCCCAGCAGCTTGGAGATCAGGCCCAGCTCGTAGGTAAAGGAGGTATCCAGCAGGAAGTCCGCTGTGGATTTGAAGCCCTTGATATAGCGTGTTTCACCGTCCAGCACGCGGTCCCACATGGCAAGGGTCTTTTCCGGGCTGCGGCCGCGGGCGGCAGCATCGCGCAGGGTACGGCGGCACAGGCGGATATCCTGTGTATTGATGACTCTCCGGCCATCGATGCAGTATTCCTCCCGCAGGCCGGCATACACGCGGTAGATATCGTCGCCTTTCACAAGGCCGGTGAGCTCCGGGTTCAGGGCATGGATGCCCTCCACGATGCATACACCGCCCTGCAGGTCGATGGGCTCCACCTGCTCCGAGCGCTTCTCTGCAGAGAAATCATAGACCGGCAGCACGGTTTTTCCGGTCTCGCTGAGTTCCCGCAGGCACTGCTTGATGAGGGGCAGGTCCAGCGTATCGGGGTTTTCGTAATCCAGCGTGCCGTCCGGCAGCCGGGGGTAGAACTCTGCCCCTTTGAAGAAATTATCCAGACTGACCACCTGCGCTGGGGTCCCGCGCTTTTGCAGGGCTTTTGCCAGACAGTGGGCGCTGGTGGTCTTGCCGCTGGCCGACGGGCCGGTGAGCATGACGATCTTTGCGCCGGAGAGCTGCACCTTCTGGGCGGCATAATCCACACGCTGCCTGTAGCTCCGCTCGCTCAGATCTGCCAGCATCTGCGGGCTGCGGGCCGCCACATTGTACAGATCGACCTCAACCAGACGTTTCGGTACCCAGATCGTGATCATAAAAATCAGCCACTCCTTTTTTGCGTTCCAGCACCTCCGCAAAACGCTGGATATATTCATTCGGATATTTGAAGTTAAAGATGCGCTGCATCCGTTTGCCGCCGTCGGCCACCAGCTTGGTGCTGCCGCCTGCACCGGCGGAGAGGATGGTCTGGACTTCCTCCATGATATAGATGTTGTAATATCCCTCGTGGCCCGGCTTGCACCAGCCCACGTTCTCAAGGTTCTGCAGGGTGTTTTTCTGGCGGTAGAGGTAGTAGGGCCGATAGCCCGCTTCTACCAGCAGACGGCATTTTTCCAGCATGGCGGCGACGTCGGCGTAGTCGTTGGTGCTCTGGTCCTCCATGACGATGCGGGAAGCCCGCTTGAGGGTCAGGGTGTGCACGGTGATGTTCTCCGGGTCCAGCGCGATGGCCTGCCGCAGGCTGCGCTCAAAGCTTTCCACCGTGTCGCCGGGCAGGCCGGCAATGAGATCCATGTTGATGTCATCGTGACCGGCTTTGCGGGCTTCGGCATAGCAGTCCAGAATGTCCTGCGCCGAGTGCTTGCGGCCGATGCCGGCCAGCACCTCGTCCGAGAAGGTCTGCGGGTTGATGGAGATGCGGGTAGCGCCGTATTCCCGGATGACAGCCAGCTTTTCCGCATCCGTACAGTCCGGACGACCTGCCTCCACCGTATATTCCACGACCTTCGAGAGGTCAAAATTCGCCCGGACCGTGCCCATCAGCTGCCGCAGCTGGTCGGCAGACAGGCTGGTGGGCGTGCCGCCGCCAATGTAGATGCTGCAAAGGGTAAGCCCCGCCTTGTCGGCCTGAATGCGGATTTCTTCCACTTCCCGGCACAGACAGTCCACATAGGGCTGCACCATCTTGCGGTCGCGGTCCAGATTGCAGCTGACAAAGCTGCAGTAGCTGCACCGGGACGGACAGAACGGGATGCCGATATACAGGCTGTAGGTCTTGGGTTCACTGCCCACCTTCAGGATGGGCTCCTGCAGATCTGCAATGGCCTTGGCCATGGTGTATTTCTGCTGCGAGCAATCAAACCGCTCCAGAAAAAAGCGGTCGATCTCCGCTTCCGTCCAGCCTGCGGCGCGCTTGTCATGGATGAGCCGCACCGGGCGCACGCCGGTCATTTTGCCCCAGGGCGGGCGGAGCCCCGTCCACTGGCGCAACAGATCGTAAGTCAGGCTGGCAAGGCTGAATTCCGGGGTCTCGCCGCCCTGTTCCACAGGCGCAGGCAGCGGTGCGTGCCGTTCAGCACTTCTGCCGCCCTGACGCACCAGCGCATGCAGGCCGTCCGGCGTTTTTTCTGCCCAGACGCAGTCCTCGGCGTCCTCCGGTGGGGTGAGGGTGAGCGGTGCCATGGGGTAAAACAAACGCACCAGATGCTCCACTTCGTAGCCGGAGGGCAGGCCGGTAATATAGATCTTCATTTTCGTTCACTCTTTCAACCCTCTCAGCCTCGCATCCGCTCGGCAGCTCCCCCGAAAGGGGAGCTTTTATTCTGCATCACCGTCAGATGCATAAAACCTCCATCCTAGGAGAAGGTGGCATCGCGCAGCGATGACGGAGAGGGTTTTCTTTAAATTTCGCCGCCGCGCAGAGCGCTGCGGATATAGTAGTTATTGTCCAGTTCATCGCCAAAGGTGGAGAACTCGCCATGGCCCGGCAGCACCTGCGTTTCCCGTGGGATGGGCACCTTTGCCAGTTTACGCAGACTCTCAGCCATCTGTGCACTGCTGCCGCCCTCCAGATCGGTACGGCCGATGCTGCCTGCAAACAGGGTGTCACCGCAGAACAGATACTCGCCGCACAGCAGCACCACGCTGCCGGGGGTGTGTCCGGGCGTGTGCCATGCCGTAAAGACCAGTTCATCCACCGTCACGGTGCCGTCCTCGGCATAGCCGCAGTCTGCCGCAGAAAGCGGATACATGCGGTCGCCTGCAAGGTCGGCAGCCTCACAGTAGAGCTTTGCGTTCCACTCGGTACGCAGGGCCTCGGCACTGCCCACATGGTCGTAGTGGCCGTGGGTGCACAGGATGGTGGTAAGCCGGGCATGGTTCTCTTTTAAAATTTTATCGTAGGTCTGCGCATCTGCCGCCGGGTCAATGACCACGGCATGGCCTGCATCGGAAATGAGCAGGAAGGTGTTGGTATACAGCGGCGCATCGGCCGGAATGTGAAAAGCCTGCATGGCATTTACTCCTTTTTCTTCCACTCGTCAGTGTCGATGATGATGGTGCAGGGGCCTTCGTTCACAAGCGACACCTGCATATCCGCGCCGAACTCGCCGTGCTGCACGTCCTTGAGGCCGTGCTTGTTCATCTCGGCAAGGAACAGCTCGTAAGCATCCACCGAAAGGGGCGGCTTTGCGGCCTTGATAAAGCTGGGACGGTAGCCTTTTTTCGTGTCACCATAAAGGGTGAACTGGCTCACCACCAGCGCGGAATAGCCAAGATCCCGGGCGCTGAGGTTCAGCTTGCCCTCAGCATCCGGAAAGATGCGCAGACCCGCACATTTGTCGGCAAGCTTGGGCACGATGTCAAGGCTGTCGGTATCCTTGACCCCCAGCAGAATCACAAGTCCCGGGCCGATGGCGCGGGGCTCGCCGCCGTTCACCCGCACACTGGCGGAAGAGACCGCCTGAATGACTGCACGCATGTTTTAGCTCCTTGTCACCTTGAGCACATCCTTCACCTTGGAAAGTCTTGCGACCACGCGGTTGAGGTGCTCGGTATTGTTGATGCCGATGGTCAGGCTGACCATCGCACAGCCGTTTTCCACCTGACGGGCGTTCACCGCATAGATGGGCACCCGGATGTCTGCCAGCGCAGCCAGCACATCCTGCAGCAGCTCGTTGCGGTTCAGCGCGATGATCTCGATGCCAGCCTTATAGCTGTCCTTGACGCTGTCGGCCCAGTAGGCCTTGACCCAGCGTGGGGCGTTGGTGGGGTCCTTCATACTGGAAATGGCATTGGCACAGCTCTGCTTGTGGATGGACACGCCAAAACCGCGGGTGATGAAGCCCACAATGGGGTCGCCCGGCAGCGGGCTGCAGCACTTGGCAAACTTGATGGGCGTGTTATCGAAGCCTTCCACCACCACGCCGTCGGTGGCATGCACACGGCTCAGATCCACCTTGGGCAGGTCTTCCTCGTTCTTATCCTCGGCCGCCTTCAGCTTCTGCCATTCTTCCTTGATCTTGGGCAGGCAGTTCGCAATGGTCATGCCGCCGTAACCGATGGCTGCATACAGCTCCTCGGCGTTGTTCTGGCGCAGACGGCGGGAGCAGCTGTTGATAAAATCATCCAGCTGGTCGTCCGGAATGATGATCATTTCGCGGCGCAGCTCACGGGCCAATGCATCGCGTCCCTGCGTGATGTTTTCCTCGCGGCGCATCTTCTTGAACCAGTTGCGGATCTTGCTCTTGGCCTCGCTGGTGCGCACGATCTTGAGCCAGTCGCGGCTGGGACCCTTGTCTGCCGGGCCAAGGATGACCTCGATGATCTCACCCGTGGAAACGATGTGGTCGATGGGTACCATACGGTTGTTCACCTTGCAGCCTACCATACGGTTGCCCACCGCCGAATGGATGGCATAGGCAAAATCGATGCAGGTGGCACCGGTGGGCAGGTTGATGACATCGCCCTTGGGGGTAAAGGCAAACACCTCTTCCGGCAGAAGGTCGCTCTTGAGGTCGTGGAGAAGGTTGCCGGAATCCTCGCTGACGCGCTGGTTTTCCAGCAGCTGGCTCACCCATGCCAGACGTTCGTCCAGCTTGTCGTGACCGTCCAGCCCCTCTTTGTACTTCCAGTGGGCGGCAACACCGTACTCGGCCTGTTCGTCCATCTTGCGGGTGCGGATCTGCACCTCAAAGGGGATGCCCTCGTGGCCGATGACAGTGGTGTGCAGGCTCTGGTAGCCGTTGGGCTTGGGGGTGGAGATATAGTCCTTGAAACGGTTGGGCAGCGGGTGGTACATATCGTGGATGAGGCCCAGCGTGCTGTAGCACTCGGCCAGCGTATCCAGAATGACCCGCACCGCATAGATATCATAGATCTCGTCGAAGGACTTGTTCTGCATGATGGTCTTGCGGTAGATGCCGTAGATGCTCTTGACACGGCGCTTGATGGTGGCACCCTCGATGCCGCTTTCCACCAGACGCTGCTCAATGACTCCGGACACTCTGGCAAGGAATTCCTCACCGGCGCGCTCGCTGAGCATCCGGCTGATCTCCTCATACCCCACCGGGTCGAGGTAATGCAGGCTGCGGTCCTCCAGCTCTTCCTTCACGTTCAGGATGCCCAGACGGTTGGCGATGGGGGCATACACCTCCATGGTCTCGCGGGCTTTGTCGCGGCGCTTCTGCTCCGGCCATGCATCGCCGGTGCGCATGTTGTGCAGCCGGTCGCACAGCTTGATGATCATCACGCGCACATCGCGGCTCATGGCCAGCAGCATCTTGCGCAGGTTTTCAGCCTGCAGCTCTTCGATGTTGGAGAACTGGATCTTGGTCAGCTTGGTCACGCCGTCCACCAGCAGGGCCACTTCCTCGCCAAAGGCGTCGGTCAGGTCTGCCAGCGTGGTGGGGGTGTCCTCTACCACATCGTGCAGCAGGGCGGCGGCAATGCTTTCGGTATCCATGCCCAGATCCAGCACCAGCCGGGCCACGGCCAGCGGATGGCAGATATAGGGCTCGCCGCTGCGGCGGCATACCCCCTTGTGGGCAGTGTTAGCAAGGTCGTAGGCCTTTTCGATCATTTCCATATTATAGGAGCGTCCGCTTGCCCTGATGGCCTCGCACAGCTTTTCCCAGGTAACGATCTCCGGCCGCACCTCCGAAGGCAGAGCGCCTTCCGGTGCATCAGCCAGCTGGGCCGTGGCTGAAACGGTGGCCGTTTCCTGCACTGGCATCGGCTGATGCAGGTGGGTCTTTGCGGAGTAGAGATCTTCGTCCCGTACCGGCTTGGGTGCCGGGACCGCAGCTTTCTTTCCCTCTGGCATTTTACATTCCCTCCAAACATTTCAGGACCGGGGCATCCGCAAGGTTCTTTTTGCCCTGCGCAGGCACAAGCTCCAGATATTTTGCCCCACCCTTTTCCACAGCGGCGATCAGGCCCACCTGTTCCAGAGCCGTCACTGCCACTAGTGTTTTGCCTGTATTTTCCTCGCCCAGCTTCGCACACAGCGGCTGCAGATCTTCTGCATGCCAGCGGCGCGCCTGCAGCTCACGATATACCGTGATCATATGGCTGCGGTCGGGCGTGATCAGCGCTTTTTGTTCTGCCGTCAGCGGCGTGCCCCGGCGCAGCGCCGCCACCAGTGCGGCCTGTTCCGCAAGCTTGCTGCCAAGGCCTGCCGGGTGCAGATCCAGGATGCGGCCCGAAAGCTGTGCGCCCCGGGGTGAATCGTAAACCGAAAGATTCAGCGCCGCATCCACCACGTCTCCCGTGGTATAGGGCAGCTGCTCCGGGTGCATTCCGAACCACACCGCATACACGCTGGCGTTGCCCTGCCGCAGGCGCAGGCGGCTGTGCCTGCCATCCGACACCGGATACACCCCGTCCACCACGGCGTTCTGCAAAAGGAACACCGGGGTGGGATTCTCGGCGCCATAGGGTGCCAGCTGATCCAGCCTGCGCACGCTCTCCACCGTGACCCGGTCCAGATGAATGGACAGGTCACATTCCAGCGGGGTCGCATGCAGTACCGGGCATTCCCGCGCGGCCCACTCGTTCAGGCGGCGGCGCAGGGCAGGCAGGTTTTCTTTCCGCACCGAAAGACCCGCCGCCATGGCGTGGCCTCCGTAGCGGATGAGCAGGTCTGCGCAGGAGCCGATGCAGTCGTGGAGGTTGAATCCCTGCACACTGCGGCCGCTGCCTTTGCACTCGCCGTGCTCGTCCACCGTCACCACGATCACCGGCCGGCCGGTGCGCTCCACCAGCCGGGAGGCCACAATGCCAATGACGCCGGGATGCCAGTCGCGGCCCCACAGCAGCATCACGCGGTCTTCCAGCCGTTCCGGCTCCTGTTCCAGAAGCTCCTGCGCCGCATTGAAGATCTGCAGCTCGATCTCCTGACGCCGGGCGTTGATCTCGTTCAGTTTGCGGGCCAGCTCTTCAGCACGGTCGGGATCCTCGCAGAGCACCAGCTGCAGGGCGGTCACGGCGCTGTCCATGCGGCCCGCCGCGTTGATGCGCGGCGCAATGGCATAGCTGACATTCTCCGCTGTGACGGGCTTGCCCGTAAGGCCCACCTCTTCCAGCAGGGCTTCCAGCCCGGGACGGTCGGTGTTTTGCAGCTGGTGCAGGCCGGATCTTACCAGAGTGCGGTTCTCGCCGGTCAGCGGCATCACATCCGCCACCGTGCCCACAGCGGCAAGGTCGCCGCAGTAATCCAGCATTTCCTCCGGCGGGCAGCCGTCCAGCGCGGCGCACAGCTTAAAGGCCACGCCCGCACCGCACAGGCCCTTGAAAGGGCTGGTATCATCCCTGCGGCGGGGGTCCACCACAGCAGCCGCCTTGGGCAGTGTATCCGGCGGCAGATGGTGGTCGGTGATGATCAGGTCGATGCCCAATTCTGCAGCGTAATCCGCTTCGTCCACGGCAGAAATGCCATTGTCCACGGTCACGATCAGCTGACAGCCCTTGTCGTGGATGGAGCGGATCGCGTTTTTGGAAAGGCCGTAACCGTCGCCCTCGCGGCTGGGCAGCATACACTTGACGGTCGCTCCCATGCCCTTGAGATGCTGGTACAAAAGGGCCGTAGCGGTCACGCCGTCCACATCGTAATCGCCGAACACCACGATGGTCTCCCCGTCATCGATGGCCCGCCAGATGCGCTCACAGGCCTTCTGCATATCGGTCAGCAAAAACGGGTCGCTCAGCTCTTCCTCACCGGCCAGCAGGGTCAGCGCGTCGGTGGGGTCGGTGACGCCGCGGGCCGTCAGAACGCCCGCCAGCAGGGCGTTTTCCTTCTGCTGGGCAGCAAGCACGGCCTTGTATTTCTGTTCGCTCCAGGGTTCCCCCTCCTGCGCATTGTATTCCAGTTCTTCAGCTGCCTGCTCCGCAATGGCTGCGGTCAGTTCCCGCAGGGCAGCGCGGTCAAGGTTTTTCAGCTCCCATGCACGGTAGGTCATTGAAAATCCCCTCCCGTCAGCCCATCGCTGGCCAGCATACCCTGCAATGCGGCGATCTCCGAGGAGACATCCATGGCAACATCCGAGAGCAGCGTATCATACAGGGTGTCGTACGCCTGATTCAGCGTGTGAAGGATGCCCGCGATATCGCGGCGGATGGTCTCGGCGTTTTCGCCCTGCTGGCCCTGCACGTCGTTGTAGGTGTGCAGCAGCTTGAGGGTGGTGGGAATATAGTATTCCGCAAAGCGGCGGGCCTTGGGCAGGCTTTCCGGGTGTGCCTCCAGCCAGTCGCAGATGGCCGTGGTGGTGGTCTGCATATGGTCCAGCTCTTCGCGGCCCTGTGCATCCTGCATCAGCTGTTTTTCCTGCTGCAGCACGACGGCAAAGCGGCGGGCCGTTTCCAGACTGAGCGGCACATCGTCTGTTTTTTCCTTTACCGGTTCCGGCTGCGGCTCTCTGGGGGCCGCTGCGGCCTCCTGCGCGGCGCGGTAATCTTCCGCTGTCAGATAGAGTTTTTCCGTTTTTTCGTCCACCCATGCGCTCAGCCAGCCATTGCGGATGAATCTGCGCACCCACTTGAGGGCCCGGGTCTTTTTCTCGTCCACGGCTTCCAGCGGCAGGCCCTTTTTGCAGTCAAAGCCTTCCGCCGCCTCGGCCAGACGGAGCAGTGTCTTGCTGGCCTTCAGGCGGGACGCACCGGCAGTGATCATCCACACGAACACGGCGGTGACAGCCGCAAAGCACCAGCCGGTGATGCGCACCGCCCCCAGTGCAAAGCTGCCCATGGCTGCAGCATTTTCTGCCATAAAGCTGTCCTGCAGAATGGCCTGCAGAACAGCCGTATTGGGCGTAAACAGGCCCGCCGCACCCAGACAGGAGACTGCCGTGATGCCAAAGATCACCGTAAACGTAATGCCGACTGCCAGCAATGCGCAGCCTGCGCTGTACCGCTTTTTGGCGCTGGCGCGGATCTCGTCTGCCGGGGTCATCTCTGCCTTGCCGAACATCTGCCGGAACCAGCCGGGCATCCCGGCGGCCTGCGGGGCGCGGTACTCTTCGTTCAGGCCCTGTTCCTTTTGTTCCGGTGCACCGCTGTGCGCATTCCGGCGGCTGCGGAAAGCCTTTGCCGCCTCGTTGATGCCATAGTTCGCGGCATCCACCGCAGCACGGCCCACGCCATAGGCGCGGTTGCCAATGTCCTCGCCTCTGCCCTCAAAGCCATGGGCAAACGCATCGGACATGGTATCGCCAAAGGCGCGCAGCTGGGATTCCAGTTCCTGCTGCACCTGACGGCCATCGGTCTGTTTTTTTGTATCGTTTTCACGATCGTTCATCAAAATCTTCTCACCCTTCTGCCGGTGCATACCGGCTGATGATGGCGCGGGCCACCCGCAGGCCATCCACGGCGGCGCTCATGATGCCGCCCGCATATCCGGCACCCTCGCCGCAGGGATACAGTCCTGCCAGCTGAGAGCACTCAAAATTTTCTTCCCGTTTCAGCCGCACCGGGCTGCTGGTGCGGGTCTCAAGGCCGGTCAGGATGGCCTCCGGTGCGGTATAGCCTGCAATTTTGCGCTCGTAGGCGCGCAGACCGGCCCGCAGCGTATCGGCCAGCTCCCCGGGCAGCAGTGCACCCAGATCCGCGGCTGTCACGCCGCGGTCGTAGGTAGGCTGCACACGGCCGATGTTCAGCTGACCGCGCCCTTCCAGAAAGCTCTGGATATTTTCAGCCGGGGCGGCATACTCCCCTGCGCTGCGCCCGGCGGTGTAGGCTCTGGCTTCCAGCTCCCGCTGGAATGCGATGGCCCGGCGCGGGTCGTCCCCAAAATCTTTGCCGCCCACGCTCACCACCACAGCCGCGTTGGCATTTTTGCCGCTGCGTGCGTGGTAGCTCATGCCATTGGTGACAACGCAGCCTTTCTCGCTGGCCGATGCCACCACCTGCCCGCCGGGGCACATGCAGAAGGTGTACACGCACCGCTCCCCCACATGCTGGGAAAGCTGGTACTCGCCCCGCGGCAGGGCCGGGTGCCCGGCAGCTTCGTGATACAGGCTTTTTTCGATCTCGCTCTGCAGGTGTTCGGCGCGGAATCCCACACTGAAGGGCTTGCACTCCAGCACAAAGCCGCCATCCATCAGCATCCCGAAGGTGTCCCGGGCCGAGTGGCCCACTGCAAACACCAGCGCTTCGCAGGCAAAGGTACCGCTGGTGGTAAAAATACCGGTGAGCGCGCCATTTTTCTGTTCAAAGCCGGTCAGGGCCGTGTTGAAGTGCACCTCGCCGCCCAGAGCTTCAATTTCCTTGCGGATGGAGGTAATGACGCCGCGCAGCAGGTCGGTGCCCACATGGGGCTTCTGCTTCCAGGCGATCTCCTCCGGCGCACCGTGCTGCAGGAACACCTCAGTGACAAAACCGCACAGCTCATCGCCGATGCGGGTGGTCAGCTTGCCGTCCGAAAAAGTACCGGCACCGCCCTCGCCAAATTGAATGTTCGCATTCACATCCAGCTCGCCGGTGGCAGAGAAGTGCTCCACCGCCTTTACGCGCTCGTCCAGCGCCGGGCCGCGCTCCAGCACAATGGGCCGGTAGCCCTGCCGGGCCAGCAGCAGCGCCGCGAACAGGCCCGCCGGGCCAAGGCCGCACACCACAGGCCGGTGCGCCAGCGGAAGCGTGCCGTTGTGCACCGAAAGATCCACCTTTTTCTGCAGCGATGCATCGCCGCAGCGGGCGGCAAACGCTGCTTCTTCGGCAGGCTCTTTCAGGGTGACAGCCACGGTGTACACCAGCTTGGGCTGACCATGGCGGGCATCCACCGAGAGCTTTGCTACGCCCAGATGCTGCACCTTTCCGCGCGGGATGCGGGCAGCGTGCAGGGCTTTTTCAAATGCCTGCGGCTCTCCGGCAGAGAGCGGCAGACGGATGTTGCGAACCAGAATCATAGTATCGTGTGTTCCTTTTTTCAGTTGCTGTCGATGCGGCACTGCAGCACATAGCTGCCCAGCGCAAAGATCTTGCCGTTGGAGGGCACATACAGGCGGCAGGCGATGTTCTGCTCGCCCGTTGCCACCGAGAAGTCCTCTGCATCGATCTCAATGACCACCTGTTCCGGGGTCAGGGACGCCATGGCGTTCTTGGGTCCGCAGAGAGTCACGTTCATCAGGCGTTCGGTCTGCACCGTCAGCTGATAGGTAGGCGGCAGGTTGACCACCTGCACACAGGTGTTGGGCAGGTTCATGGTCTTGGTCTCCAGAGCAGAGCAGTCAAAGCTGACTGTGATGGTGGAAATGTTATCCAGCAGATAGATGTCCGTGGGCAGGTCGATAGGCAGCTCGTAGCTCTTGTTCAGCGTAAAAGTGGAAAGGTCGATGCTGCCAATGGGCAGGGTGGACAGCATATCGATCTTAGCCTCCGGGCCGGCCACCTTGAGCTGCTTGCGGCTGAGCGCGTATACCAGCACCGAATCATCAAAATCGCGCGGTGCATTGATGAAATTCACATTCACCGGCAGGGTGGCCATCTTGTACACCTGCAGGGTGACGTCCACACTGTTTTCTTCCAGCTCCGTGTACTCAAACTTGACCTCCCTGCCGCCGGAGGTGTAGAAGCGCAGCGGCGTGCTCAGTGTGACCGACTCGGTCAGCTCCCCGCTGTAGGTCACCTCTGCAGTACAGGTAACGGCCTTGTCCAGCTCACTGCTGGGGCCGGAAAGGGTGATGTTCTCCTTGGAAACATCGGTGCTGTAGAGGATATAGCCATCCGCAATGGTCAGGTAGTTGGTGGTAACGGTAACGGGCAGGGTCTTTTCCTCCACCACGTCGAACACCACGTCCACCGTGTTATCATTGCCTTCCATGGTCACGGTGACACCGTTCAGCAGGCCGTTGGCACCGCGCACCAGCAGGCGCAGGGTCTTTTCGCCGCTGTCGCGCACGCTGGAAAAATCCGGGTAGACCACAAAATCGGAAGCGGTCAGGCCGCCGATGGTGTAGCCGTCACCGGAGATCTTCAGGTTCACGGTCTTATCCTCGGCGCTGACGATGCTCAGGCCCCGGGAGGTGTAAGCTGCGGAATCGTAGGTATAATCCACCGGCACATTGTAAATGGTGTTGGTGGTGCCGGGCTGGACGATGATCGTGACCACCATCCATGCAACGATGGCGCCCAGCACCGAAAGTGCCAGCCGGATGCGGCGGTCGTCCAGAATGTTTTTCTTATGGGCGACCGCCGGCTTTGCGCCGTTTTTCTTGTTGGGTTCGTTGTTCATTGCGCATCGTCCTCCTTCTGGCTGACCCATTTCCACAGACGGTCCAGCTGACCGCGCCAGCCGCTGACCGTCGTCTTTTCGGCAGCGGTCTCCTTGGGGATCATCTCGTCCACCAGACGGGTATACAGGGTCTGGCGGTCAAAGTGGCGGATCAGCACACCGTTTTTCGCCATGGAAATGATGCCGGTCTCCTCGCTGACCACGATGGCGATGGCGTCGGAATTTTCGGCAATGCCAAGGCAGGCACGGTGGCGGGTGCCCATATCCTTGCCGAGATCCAGATTGTTGGAAAGCGGCAGCACACAGCCAGCCGCTTTGATGCGGCCGTTCTCAATGATGGCGGCACCGTCGTGCAGAGGCGTGCCCTCATAGAAGATGGTGCCCAGCACTTCCAGATTGACGGCGCTGTTCACCGGCGTGCCGGTGCGCACGATCTCAGAAAGGTTCGTGTGGCGTTCCAGCACGATCAGCGCGCCGGTCTTGGTCTCCGAAAAGCGCTCGGCGGCGTCGCAGATGGCAATGATGGCACTGCGCCATGCGCCCTTGAGGCTGGGGTCGTTGTAGCGGCCTTTGACATTGAACAGCTTGGCAGCCCACTGGTCGGTCTGGCCCATGCGCTCCAGCGCACGGCGGATCTCCGGCTGGAACAGCACCACCAGGGTCAGCAGGCCCACCTGCAGCAGTGAGTTCAGCAGCCATGTGACGGTACGCATGTTCAGCGTTTCCGCCACCAGATAGACTGCCATCACCAGCAGCGCACCCTTGAACAGCTGGCCGGCACGGGTGCGGTTGACAATGCCCAGCAGCTGGTAGATCAGGAAGGAAATGATGATGATATCCAGCAGATCGACCAGCTTGAAGGTCTGGAAATTTGCAATGATCGCGTTCAGAGTCATTGGTACACGCTCCCGTTTACAGTGTTTCGATCAGGGCAACGGCGTGGGCGGCAATGCCCAGCCCCTCGCCAGTAAAGCCCAGATGTTCCTCGGTGGTAGCCTTCACGCTCACAGCGTCCACCGGCAGGCCGAAGGCGTCGGCCAGATTCCGGCGCATGGCCGGGATGTGCGGTGCCAGCTTGGGCCGCTGACACAGCAGCGTTGCGTCGATATTTTCAATGCGGAAGCCATGCTCCTTTAAAATTTCAGCCACACGGCGGGCCAGCTTCAGGCTGTCTGCGCCGGAGTAGGCAGGGTCATTGTCCGGGAAATGCTGGCCGATATCGCCCAGCGCCGCCGCGCCCAGCACCGCATCCATCACAGCATGGGCCAGCACATCGGCGTCCGAGTGGCCCAGCAGGCCCTTTTCAAAGGGCACTTCCACGCCGCCCAGGATCAGCTTGCGGCCTTCCACCAGACGGTGCACGTCATAACCATGTCCAATGCGCATTTTATGTTCCTCTTTCTGTTCCGGGCGGGGCAGGTCCTCGCGGGTGGTGATCTTCAGATTCGCGTAATCGCCCTGCGTCAGTTGCACGGGGCGCCCGGTCAGCTCGAACAAGCTGCAGTCGTCCGTGACAAGGCGGGCTTTTTCGGCGTCCAGCTCTTCCAGCGCTGCCAGATAGGCTGCGCGGTCAAAGCACTGCGGCGTCTGCACCGCATACAGGGTGCTGCGGTCCGGGGTGGCATGTACAAAGCAGCTCTCCGGCACCGTCTTGCCGCTGCCCCGCACTGCCGCCTTGATGGTATCCTTCACCGGCACGGCAGGCGCTGCGGCACCGCATCGGGATGCAGCTTCCAGCGCAGCAGTGATGACCTGCTGGCTGACGAAAGGCCGGGCTGCATCGTGCACAGCCACAAGCGCACCGGAAGCTGCCAGCACACCGTTTTTCGCGCTTTCTGCGCGGGTGGCACCGCCTGCCACAACGCATACAGGCTTTGCGCAGTCTGCGGCCTGCTGCTGGGCAAAGGCACGGTTACTGCCTGCCACCAGAATGATCTCGTCCACCAGCGGACACTGCGCAAATGCGCGGATGCTGCGATGCAGCACCGTCTCCCCGCCCAGATCAAAGCTGAGCTTATCAAAACCCATGCGCGTGGAGGAGCCTGCCGCCACCAATACCGCCGATACTTTCTTTTCCAATCTCTTCACCTGCCCGATCCCTATAATAAGCCATGTTTTATTATAGCGTATAACTTCTCAAACTGCAACCGATAATCTGCAGCAAAAATGCCCCTCTGCACAGGGCAGAGGGGCACAAACTTGTTCTTGATGGAGTTTACTTCAGGATCGGCTCGATGGCAGCAGCCAGAGCATCTTTCTGTGCCTGTGCTTCTGCCAGATCCTTGCCCAGCGTGGTGAAGTAGGTCTTGATCTTCGGTTCGGTGCCGGAGGGACGCACCACAACGGTAGCGCCGTTTTCCAGACTGTAGATCAGCACGTTTGCTGCAGGCAGGCCGGTCTCCTCGGGCTTCTTGTAGTCCGTCACCTTGACCACCTTATGACCGGCCAGCTCGGCGGGCGGTTCATCGCGCAGCTTCTGCATGATGGAAGCCATCTTCTCCATGCCGGTCAGGCCGGGGAACTCAAAGCTGTCCACCTTGTTCAGGTAGCGGCCATACTGCTTATAGATCTCTTCCAGACGCTGCTTGATGGAGGAACCGATGCTGCGGTAGTAAGCGGCCATTTCGCAGATCAGCATGGAGCCGATGACGGCATCCTTATCGCGCACATAGGGGCCGGCCAGATAGCCGTAGCTTTCCTCAAAACCGAAGATGAAGCGGTCCACCTCACCTGCGGCTTCCAGATTTGCGATCTGGTCGCCGATCCACTTGAAGCCGGTCAGCACGCTGCGCATCTCCACGCCGTAATGTGCGGCAATGGCGTCGGCCAGCGGAGTGGACACGATGGACTTGACTGCCACCGGATCCTTGGGCATGGTGCCCTTTTCAATGCGGCCTGCGCAGATGTAGTCCAGCAGCAGAGCGCCCATTTCGTTGCCGGATACCAGCTCATAGCTGCCATCCGGGCACTTCATGGCGATGCCCACACGGTCCGCATCGGGGTCGGTAGCCAGCATCAGGTCTGCACCGGTCTTGGTGGCCAGATCCAGACCCAGCTTCAGGGCCTCGAAGATCTCGGGGTTGGGGTAGGAGCAGGTGGTGAAGTAGCCGTTGGGATACTCCTGCTCGGGCACGATGGTGATGTCGGTGATGCCCATATCGTTCAGCACATGGGTGACCGGCACCAGACCGGAGCCGTTCAGCGGGCTGTACACCAGCTTCAGGCCAGCAGTCTTGCACAGGCCCGGGCGCACCTGACGAGCCTCAATGGCATCGTACAGAGCCTTTTTGCAGTCATCGCCCACAAAGCGGATCAGGCCCTGCTCCACGCCCTCAGCAAAGGAAATGTACTTTGCGCCGGTGAGCACGTCGGTCTTCTGGATCTCGTCGTAGACGATGGCGGCAGCGTCATCGGTCATCTGGCAGCCGTCCGGGCCGTAGGCCTTGTAGCCGTTGTACTTGGCCGGGTTGTGGGATGCCGTGACCATGATACCGGCGTTGCACTGGTAGTAACGGGTAGCAAAGCTCAGAGCAGGCACGGGCATCAGGGCATCATAAATGCGCACCTTGATGCCGTTTGCAGCCAGAACGCCTGCGGCAGTCTTGGCAAAAACATCGCTCTTCAGACGGCTGTCGTAGCTGATGGCCACGGTCTGGGTGCCCTTCTGGGTCTTGACCCAGTTTGCCAGACCCTGCGTAGCCTGACGGACGACATAAATATTCATACGGTTGGTGCCAGCGCCCAGAACGCCGCGCAGACCAGCCGTGCCAAACTTCAGAGCCACCGCAAAGCGGTCCTTGATCTCTTCGTCATTTCCCTCGATCTTGGCCAGTTCCGGCTTCAGATCTGCGTCTTCCAGATCGGCAGCCATCCAGCGCTTATATTCATCCAAATACATCTTGCACACCTTACCTTTTGTAAATTTTTCCGCAAAAAGAAACAGGTTTAACAAAACCTACTTATAATATAAACTCTCCGCGTCCATGTGTCAATTGCGTAATCTGCTACAAGATTTGCTGTTTAAAACCGGCATATGGCACAAAAATCCAAATTATCGCCTGCAAAGTCCGGGATCGTCCCGGCTGTGCCAGCATTTTCCAGCAGCTCATAGCTCTGGCCCACGTCTGCCAGCACCTCCAGCCACTGCTCCAGACCCACGCTGTTTTCGCACAGGTAGCGCAGCAGCTGCATGGCCCGGGCAAAGCTGCCCTCGGGCAGACGCACCGCACTGCAGCGCACCCGGCCATCCTGCTCGTGCCGCAGCTCCATCACCACGCCCTGTGCGGACAAAGCTCCGCAATAGACAAGGCTGTGGGCATGCTGCAGCCCCTCCAGCTCCGAATATGTATGGATATAGCGGCAGTATTCGTTGTTCATCATGGAAAAAATCTCTCCTCTCTATCGCATTGACATCTTTCCTGCCCTTTACTATAATGAATCCAGACGTATTTTTGTGTCGAAGTTTGGCATTTTTGTCCATTATTTTCCACTTTTGCCAATTCTTTTCCGTTTTATCACTCATTGGAGCGAGGGAGAGCACCATGTATTCTGTCACCCGAAGCTTTGGTCTGAAGGGCCTGAACGGCTTTGCCGTAGCGGTAGAAGCCGATGTCTCCGGCGGTCTGCCCGCATTTTCCATTGTAGGCCTGCCGGATTCCGCTGTGCGCGAAAGTGCAGACCGCGTGCGTGCCGCCATCAAGAATCTGGGGTTCAAGTTCCCGGACCGGCGCATCACCATCAATCTGGCTCCGGCCGATGTCCGCAAGACCGGTCCGGTGTATGATCTGCCCCTGCTGCTTGCGCTTCTTATTTCCAGCGGCCAGCTGGAGGCCGTCCCGTCGGATGCTGCCTTTCTGGGCGAGCTGGCGTTGGACGGCACCCTGCGGCCGGTATCCGGCGTTCTGCCCATGGCTCTGGCCGCTGCCGAAAGCGGCATCCGCGCCCTGTATGTCCCCGCCGAGAACGCCGCGGAAGCTGCCGAGGCCTGCGCCGATGGAATGGCGGTCTACCCCGCCCACACAGCCCGTGAGGTAGTGGATGCGCTGAAGGGAATCTCGTCCCTGTCCCCTGCCGCCGCTGTCCCCTTTGATCCGGCAGAAGCCTGGGCACAGGTGCCGGATTTTGCGGACGTACTGGGCCAGTCTCTGGCGCGGCGGGCCATGGTCATTGCCGCTTCCGGCGGACACAACGTTTTGCTGATTGGCGCACCCGGCACCGGCAAATCCATGCTGGCAAAGCGCCTGCCCGGCATCCTGCCGCCGCTCACCCGGGAGGAAGCCGTGGAGACCACCAAGATCTACTCCATTGCGGGCCAGCTGCCGCAGGGACATGGGCTCGTCTCTGTACGCCCCTTCCGCAGCCCGCACCACTCAGCCAGTGCCGCAGCGCTGGCTGGCGGCGGTGCGCAGTTCCGGCCCGGCGAGTGCAGCCTTGCCAACTGCGGCGTGCTGTTTCTGGACGAGCTCCCGGAGTTTTCCCGCGAGAGTCTGGAAGTCCTGCGCCAGCCTTTGGAGGATGGTCAGATCACGGTCAGCCGCGCGGCAGGCAGCGCCACCTATCCCAGCCATTTCCAGCTGGTGGCAGCCATGAACCCCTGCAAATGCGGCTACTACGGTCATCCCACCCGGCAGTGCACCTGCTCACCCAGTGCCGTGCGGCAGTACCGCAGCCGGGTGTCCGGCCCGCTGCTGGACCGTATCGACCTGTGCGTAGAGATGGACCCCATCGCCTTTGACGAGCTGCACACATCGGCTCCCTCCGAGAGCAGCGCCGACCTACGCAAACAGGTGCTTGCCGCCCGGGCCATTCAGGCAAAACGCTATGCCGCCCCGGGTTTTGAGGGCGTGCTCTGCAACGCCCAGCTCACCGCCGGGCAGGTGCGGCGCGTCTGCCGCATGACTCCCGCCGCCGAGCGGTTGCTGCGTGCCTCCTACGACGCTTTGGGCCTTTCCGCCCGCGCCCATGACCGCATCCTGCGGGTGGCCCGCACGGTGGCCGATCTGGCAGGCAAACAGCTGCTGGATGAGGACTGTGTGCTGGAAGCCCTGCAGTACCGGGCACAGGAAAAAGTGGAAGTATAAATGCCTTTCCGTCTTTGCTTCGCAGATCCGCCTTCCCCGAAAAGGGAAGGACTTGTGTGGCTTACCGTTACGCGCAAAAAAGCCATCTGTATCTTTCCAAATGCTCAATACGAGCAGGAGATCACAGATGGCTTTTTGTTATCGCTTTTTAGAATCTGCGCCACGTATCCGGCAGGAACAGCACCAGCATCGGGAAGATCTCCAGACGGCCGGCCAGCATGTCGAAGATCATCACCAGCTTTGCAGGGTTCGTAAAGCTGCCAAAGTTCATCATGGGGCCCACCTGCGCAAGGCCCGGGCCGATGTTGTTCAAGGTAGCTGCAATGGCTGTGAAGTTCGTCACCATATCAAAGCCATCCAGACTGATGAGCAGGAAGGATACCACGAAGATGAAGAAATACGCGCCCATAAACACATTGGTGGTGCGGATGGTCTCGTGGTTGAGCAGCTTGCCGTCCATGCGGACGGGGGCCACCACCTGCGGGTGCAGTGCCTGCTTGAGCTCCTTGCCCAAGGTCTTGCCCAGAATGAGGAGGCGGCTCACCTTGATGCCGCCGCCGGTGCTGCCTGCGCAGGCACCAATGAACATGAGCACCACCAGAATTTCTTTGGAGAGGGTGGGCCACAGGTCAAAGTCACAGCTGGAAAAGCCAGTGGTCGTGATGATAGAGCCCACCTGAAAGGCTGCCTGACGCAGCGCTTCGCCAAAGTTGTTGTAGATGCTGTAGATGTTGGCCGTGATGAGGCCCACTGCTGCCAGGATCACCACAAAGTAGCCGCGCACCTCCTCGCTGATGACGCGGTTGAATTTGCGCAGCAGCAGCAGGAAGTAGGCATTGAAGTTGACGCCGAACAGGATCATGAAAATGGTCACGACCCACTGGATGTAGGGAGAAAAGCTGGTAAAGCTGTCATTTTTGAAGCCGAAGCCGCCGGTGCCCGCCGTGCCGAAGGCCGTGAGCATGGACTCAAACAGCGGCATGCCGCCCAGCATCAGGAATACCAGCTCCAGCACGGTGAGTGCAAAATAGATGCCGTACAGGATCTTTGCAGTAGACTGCACCTTGGGCACCAGCTTATCCACCTGAGGGCCGGGGCTTTCCGCCTTCATCAGGTTGACGTGGGAGCCGCCGGTCAGGGGCAGCAGCGAGAGCAGGAACACCAGAACGCCCATGCCGCCGATCCAGTGGGTGAAGCTGCGCCAGAACAGGATGCCCTTGGGCAGATCCTCTACCCCGGGCAGGATGCTGGCACCGGTGGTGGTAAAGCCGGACACCGTCTCAAACAGGGCGTCCACCGGGTTCGGGATGCAGCCCGTCACCACAAACGGAACGGCACCCACGATGGAAATGACGATCCAGCTCAGCGAGGTAGCCGCAAAGCCCTCCCGCATATAGAATACCTTGCTTTGGGGCTTGATGCCGCGCAGGGCGTAGCCGATAGCGGCGCTGACTGCCGCCGTGATCAGAAACACGCCCAGCACGAACCATTCGCCGTAGAATCCGCTGGCCGCTGCGGGCAGCAGCAGCAGCGCGCCTTCGATCATCAGCACATAGCCCAGCAGACGGAAAACGATCGCATAATTCATAGTCTGCCTCCGTCAACCCTCTGCACCCTTATCCAGAATATCGCGCAGATCATGCAGGCCATGCTCCAGCGTGACCACGATCACGTTATCGCCCACTTGGATCTGGTCGCCGCCGCGCGGGATCAGGATCTGATGGCCGCGGGTGATGCAGCACAGCAGCAGGTTCTTTTTCAAGTGCAGCTGGCTCAGGGGGACACCCGTGGCAGCGCTTTCCTCGTGGACGGTAAATTCCAGCGCTTCCACGCGGTCATCCAGAATGCGGTACAGCGTCTTGATGTTGCTGCCCGCTTCGTTCTGCAGTGCACGCACATACTGCACGATGTAATCGCAGGTCATGTACTTGGGGTAGACCACGCTGCCCAGATCCAGACCGGCCAGAATATCATCGAACTCCAGACGGTTGACTTTGGTGACCAGCTTGCCCTTGGAGTGCTTTTTGGCAAACAGGGTCAGCAGCACGTTTTCTTCGTCGATGTTGGTCAGGGCCACAAAAGCTTCGGTGGACTCCATGCCCTCGGACAGCAGGAATTCGCGGTTGGAGCCGTCCTCGTTCAGGATCTGTGCGCCGGGCAGCTGTTCTGCCAGCTCCATGCAGCGGGCAGGGTCGCGCTCCACGATGCGCACCCGCACATGGTTTTCCAGCAATTCCTGACTCAGGTAGAAGGCAATGGCACCGCCGCCCACGATGAAGGCATTGCGCACCGGGCGCACCGGCAGATGGATGCGCTGGAAGAACTCGTGGGCCTTTTCCTGTGTAGCAAGGAAGGTGACCTGATCGCCGTTCTGCAGCACAAAGTTGCCGTTCGGGATGATGACGCCGCCGCTGCGCTCCACAGCGCACACCAGAATATCGCTCTTCAGGCGGGTGGGGATCTCGCGGATGGCCACGCCGTCCAGCCCCTGCTCTGCAGTGAGTGCAAACTTGATCAGCCGCACACGGCCGTCTGCAAAGGTGTCGATCTTGCTTGCGCCCGGGAAGCGCAGCAGATGGGAGATCTCCTTTGCTGCAGCCATTTCCGGATTGATGATGGCCGAAATGCCGATCTGCTTTTTGATAAAGTCCAGCTCATGGCTGTAGGACGGGTTACGCACACGGGCGATTGCATGGCAGTGGCCCGCCTTTTTGGCAAACATGCAGCACAGCAGATTCAGCTCATCTGAGCCGGTCACGGCAATGAACACATCCGCATCTTCAATGCCGGCCTCTGCCAGCGTGGTGATCGAGGAACCGTTGCCCACGATACCCAGCACATCATAGCTTTCAGTCAGATGTTCCACACGCGCTTTGTTGGTGTCCACAATGGTCACATTATGGTCTTCCTCACTGAGCTGCCGCGCCAGCGCAGTGCCAACCTTGCCGCCGCCCACCAGAATGATCTTCATAACAAGTCCTTTCTCTTTCCGCGTCCCTTCTGCCGGGACAGCACAAATCCATCATAGTATAGCATATCCCCCGCCAAAGTTCCACTGTTTTCCACATTATGCAGCAAACAATGGCAAAATGATGCAAAAAAAGCCCCGGGGCACAGGCCCCGGAAGCTTTTTAATCACATTTCAACGCCGTCCTTTGTCACAAGCGCATATACCAGCGGAGCTTCCTCCGGCTTTTCGGCACCGTACACAAGGCCGCTGCGGTACTCGGCTGCAGCAGCCTCAAACTTGTCTGCTGCGCCGTAGAAGGTAGCCAGACTCTCGCCCTTCTTTACGTAGTCGCCGCGCTTTTTATGCAGGGTGATGCCGGCGGCAAAATCCAGCGGGTCGCCCTTTTTCTGTCGGCCCGCACCCAGCAGCACGCTGGCAGAGCCAATTTTCTCGGCATCGTTCGCCACAATGTAACCGTCCTGCTCTGCCAGCAGCTCAAAGCTTGCCGCAGGCCGCTCAAACAGGCTGTAGTCGTCCAGCACGCGGGTATCGCCGCCCTGCGCCGCAAACATCTCCTTGCACTTTGCAAAGGCAGAGCCGTCGGCGATCACCGCCTCGGCCATGGCACGGCACTGGGCAGGCGTGCCCTTATCGGCCAGCACCAGCATGTTGGTCGCCAGCTGCAGGCAGACCTCAGTCAGATCGGCGGGGCCATGGCCCTTGAGCACATCCATGCTTTCCATGACCTCCAGACTGTTGCCGATGTTATGGCCCAGCGGGGTGTCCATATCAGTGATCATGGCGGCAACGCGGCGGCCATGGTGGGTACCGATGGAGACCATCAGCTTGGCCAGCTCAATGCTCTGGTCTACCGTCTTCATAAAAGCTCCGGTGCCGGTGGTCACATCCAGCAGGATGGCGTCCGAGCCGGAAGCCAGCTTTTTGGACATGATGCTGGACGCAATGAGCGGGATGCAGCTGACGGTTGCGGTCACATCCCGCAGGGCATACATCTTTTTATCGGCAATGGCAATGCCCTCGCTCTGGCCAATGACCGACAGGCCGATCCTGTTCACCTGCGCAAAGAACTCCTCCTGCGAGAGGGCGGTTCTGGTGCCGGGCACGCTCTCCATCTTATCGATGGTGCCGCCGGTATGGCCAAGACCCCGGCCGCTCATCTTGGCGATCTTCACGCCGCAGGCTGCGACGATTGGTGCAATGACCAGCGTGGTCTTGTCACCCACGCCGCCGGTGGAGTGCTTGTCCACCTTGATGCCCGGAATGGGCGAAAGATCCACCATCACACCGCTGTGAGCCATCACGTCGGTCAGCTCTGCGGTCTCTTCATCGGTCATACCGCGCAGATAGACAGCCATCATCCATGCAGCCATCTGGTAATCAGTCACTTCTCCGCTGACATAGCCATTGACGATCTGCTCCAGCTCCTCACGGCTGTGCGTACCGCCGTCACGCTTTTTTGCAATCAGATCATAAACGCGCATCGTATCACGCTCCTCGTTTTTTCAATAGTACGACATTGTAAGATATAGTATAGCAAAATTCCAAACAAAAGCAAGTATCATTCTGTAAACTTTGCCCAATTTTAAGTCAAAAAGGGCGCAGCCGCCCGAAAAAGCAGCTGCGCCCTTGTTTTGGAATCACGAGTCGTCGTTTTAGCGGGATCCCTTGTCGTAGGGGATGCCCTCTGCCTTGGGTGCCATGCTGTTCTTGGAGGTAAACGCCAGAATGATCATGGACGCCACGAACGGCATCATGTTGTAGATGTTGCTGGACCAGTGCAGCTGTGCCAGGAAGGTGGAGTCTGCAATGTTTGCCAGACTCTTGAACACAGCAAAGAACATGGCTGCGCCAAAGATGTTGAAGGGCTTCCACTGGCCAAAGATCATAACAGCCATGGCCAGGAAGCCTGCACCGGCCACACCCACCTCAAAGTTCCAGGTCTGAACCGGGGGCACGATGTAGGCCATGCCGCCGATCGCACCCAGTGCACCGGAAATGACAACACCGGCATAGCGCATCTTGTAGACGTTGATGCCCACAGAGTCCGCTGCCTGCGGATGCTCGCCGCAGGCACGCAGACGCAGGCCAAAGCGGGTCTTGTACAGCACCACATAGCTGATGATCAGCAGAATGATGCCCAGCGGCACAAAAATGCTCAGCTCCAGCCCGCCGATACTGAACAGGAAGGGCTTGTTGGTGTAGTTCAGCTTTGCACTGCCGCTATCGCTGAAATACTTGGCAATGACCACCGCAATGGCCGTGGCCAGCAGGTTCAGGGCCGTGCCGCCGATGGTCTGATCCGCCTTCAGGTTGATGGAGGCAAAGGCCAGCAGCAGACTGTACACCATACCGGCCAGTGCCGCCACCAGAACAGAGATCAGCACCACGAGGAAGACCGGCATTCCGGCAGGCAGCAAGGTCAGGGTGAGAACACCCGCCACACCGCCAATGACCATGATGCCCTCCAGTGCGATGTTGATGATGCCGGAGTGCTCACTGAACATACCGCCCAGTGCCACCAGCATCAGAACGATGCCATACAGCAGCGTATATTTGATCAGAAGCAGCATATCACTTGCCCTCCTTTTCGGTTGCAGGTTTTGCAGGAGCAGCAGGCTCTGCGTTCACGTTGGTCTTGTCGGCATTCCTGAACAGCAGTGCGTGGATCCTGCCGCGGAACAGCATGGAGAATGCGCACAGGTAGATGATGATGCCGCTGATCAGATCCGAGATCTCAGTGGGGTAATACTTGGTGGAAAGGAAGGAACCGCCCACCGAGATATGGGAAATGAAGATCGCCGAGAAGATGGTGCCGATGGGGTTGGAGCTTGCCAGCAGTGCAACGGAAATGCCGTTGAAGCCCATCGTCGGCAGGCTGGTGGAGTTCAGCGGGTTCCACTGGGACACATTGGAAAGGTAGTACAGGCCCGCACCAAAACCGGCCAGCGCACCGGCAATGGCCATGGAGAGGATGATGTTCTTCTTCTCGTTGATGCCGGCGTAGCGGGCAGCGCTCTTGTTCAGGCCGACTGCCTTGAGCTCGTAGCCGAAGGTGGTCTTGTTCAGCACCACCCAGATCAGAACTGCCACTGCTGCCGCCAGAAAGATGGCGATGGTGGTGCTGTTGGTCTGGAACAGCTTGTTCAGGCCAAAGTCCGGGATGATGGACTGGGCGTAATCGGCATTCTTGCTCAGGTTCATGGTACGGGTGTTGCGCACATCGTACATGGGGCCGGTGCCGTTCTGGTAAATGAGCTCATTGACCAGATACAGGCCGATCCAGTTGAACATGATGGAGGTAATGACCTCGTTGATGTTGAAGTAGGCCTTGAAGAAGCCGGGGATCGCACCCCAGAGACCGCCCAGAATGGTGGCGGCAATCAGGCAGACGAACCATGGCAGCTTGAGCATGATGGCGCAGTACAAAGCGCCGTAAGCGCCCAGCGTGTACTGACCCGCCGCGCCGATGTTGAACAGGCCGGTCTTGAAGGCAAACGCCACGGACAGACCGGTCATAATAAGGGGAGCCGCATTTGCCAGCTCCTTGCCGACGCCATAGGGTGCGTCATGGAAGCCGCCCTTCAGGATGCGCACAAAGCCGTCACCCCATGCGTGCGCCGGGTTGATGGCCAGCAGCACCAGAAAACCGACCACAAGGCCGATCAGGATGCACAGCAGAGCAGCCAGCACACTGGTGATGGAGCTATTCAGACTGCTGTGGGAAAGTTTTTTCTTGTTCATGTGTTATTTGCTCTCCTTTCCCTGCTTGCGTGCGCCTGCCATATACAGGCCCAGCTCCTGCACGGTGGTGGTCTTGGGGTCAAATTCGCCCACGACCTCGCCCTCGTACATCACAAGGATGCGGTCGGACAGGTTCATCACCTCGTCCAGCTCCAGACTGACCAGCAGCACGGCCGTGCCCTTATCGCGCTCGGCCACGATCTGGCGGTGGATGTATTCAATTGCACCAACGTCCAGACCGCGGGTGGGCTGGACTGCCACCAAGAGCTTCGGATCCTTATCGATCTCGCGGGCAATGATGGCCTTCTGCTGGTTGCCGCCGGACATGCTGCGCACGGTGGTCAGGCTGCCCTGACCGCTGCGCACATCATACTGCGCGATCAGCTTATCGGAGTATTCGCGCACCTTATCGCTGCGGATAAAGCCGCCCTTCTGGAACTCCGGCTGCCAGTAACGCTGCAGCACCATGTTGTTTTCCAGACTGTAGTCCAGCACCAGACCGTGCTTGTGACGGTCCTCCGGGATGTGGCTCATGCCGTCCTTGGAGCGCTGACGGATGGTCTCATTGGTGATGTCCTTGCCGTCCAGCATGATCTTGCCGCTGCTGATTTTTTCCAGACCGGTCAGGCCGTAGACGAACTCGGTCTGGCCGTTGCCCTCGATGCCTGCAAGGCAGACGATCTCGCCCGCGTGCACCTGAAAAGAGACATCCCGGACCGCGTCCTTCTTGTGCTGGGCATTGTGCATGGTGACGTTTTTCACATCCAGCACCACCCTGCCGGGGTCTGCAGGCTTTTTGTCCACCTGCAGCTGCACATCGCGGCCCACCATCATGCGGGAAAGCTCTTCCTTGGTGGTATCCTTGATGTCCACGGTACCCATGCACTTGCCCTTGCGCAGAACTGTGCAGCGGTCTGCCACAGCCATGATCTCGTTGAGCTTGTGGGTAATGAACAGGATGGACTTGCCCTCCTTCTTGAACCCGCGCATGATCTCCATCAGTTCGTCGATCTCCTGCGGGGTCAGCACTGCCGTGGGCTCGTCGAAGATCAGGATCTCGTTGTCGCGGTACAGCATCTTCAGGATCTCAACGCGCTGCTGCATGCCAACAGAGATATCGCTGATCAGTGCATCCGGGTCCACGCGCAGGCCGTACTTTTCGCTCAGGGCCATTACCTTTTTGCGTGCCTCAGCCTTCTGCAAAAAGCCCATCTTGTTGGGCTCCACGCCCAGAATGATGTTGTCCAGCACGCTGAAGCATTCTACCAGCTTGAAGTGCTGGTGCACCATGCCGATGCCCAGTGCATTTGCATCATTGGGGTTGCGGATGGCAACCTCCTTGCCGTTTTTGCGGATCTGACCAGCTTCCGGCTGGTACAGGCCAAACAACACGCTCATCAGCGTACTTTTGCCGGCGCCGTTCTCGCCCAGCAGGGCATGTACCTCGCCTTTGCGCAGCTGCAGGGTGATATCGTCGTTTGCCTTGATCCCAGGGAACTCCTTGGTAATGTGGAGCATTTCGATCACAAAATCCTCTGCCAATCTGCTCACTCTCCTTTCGTGTCGTTTCGACACAGATACTTCTTTAGTATTCATTATACCTGATTTGCGGCAATTTGCACATGTCTTTTTTGTTTTTTGGCAGAAAGCACAGATAATAGTATTACTTTTGTGTCCTTTTCACGAAGAGTCCGCTGCATTTTTTCCGCATTACGCCAATAGCTGACAGAAAAAGCGGGGCACCCCGCTTGCTGGGTATCCGTAAAACAGTTTTCGAAAAATGACACGGCAACTGCCTGTCAGGATTGGTTACGGAGTACCCGGCTAGGCCGAGGAAGCATCAAGTCCCATGTCCGCACCGTTAAGGTGTTGGGTATGGGGCTTTTTGCATTTCAGGAACGTATACACCTCTGGAAAGGTGTAACACACTAGACTTTGTACCAAAGTCGTGTGCCAAGGGTGCTGCGCCCCTTTGGAATCCCTGCTTACATCGCCTGTGGGCGATGTAGATTCGCCGCACAGAAAGCTCTCACAAAAGGCACACCCGGCTGTCTGCGGCGAGGAGAAGGCACTTCTGCGGAAGTGTAATAACCCACTATGACACTTTCATCCCTGTGGTCTGCAAAGTGTAGTGGGCTCTCCGAGGGGGAACGGCTGTATAGAGTGCGTTTCGGGCAAATCGCCGCATACGTGTATACGGAAGATGGGTACGCACGTACGCAGTAAATCGGCCAAGTTCTCCCATGTAGAGGGTGTAATTTCGATAAAGAACGTGGTATAATTGACTCAACAAATCGATTTGTGGAGGCGATTATTTATGAAAAAAGAAACCAAGAAATCTATCTTATTCTATGCAGCTTCTGCTCTGTTATATATGGCTTCACTTATTAGCTTCATAAGTGGAAATGATAATTCTATGGCTGTTGTATGGTTGTGTCTTGGTTCATCATTTCTTTGCCTTGGCTCGACGCATCTTTGTTTAGGTTTGTCTCGTAAGAAAAAGGGAAACGACAAAACCGATGCAAGCAATAAATAAATTCCTAGTATATCGCACTCACTCCTAAGCAGGGTTTGGGGCAGGCACGCCCCAACAAGAAGCTGTCCCAAAAGGGCAAGAATTTTCAAGAATTGAAAATTTGTGGCCACGGGACGATTCTTGCTCTCAGCTAATAAGCTCAAATTCGATTTTCCGTAATTGTTTCCAAATTGTTAAAACGCATAAGCGGGCAAAGAACTTTTTTCTTCTGAAGTGGTGGTGTTCACGATGAGCACCACCACTTTTCCGTTTTGTTTTTCTTGCAAACAGGTGTGAAATATGGTATATAGGTTATACGAAACATTGCGTTGATTCAATGATGTGCAAAGAGAGGTGCTACCATGACCGCCGTAATCTACGCCCGCTATTCATCCGACAGTCAGCGCGAAGCGTCCATTGAGGGACAACTGCGCGACTGCAAGGACTACGCCGAGAAGAACGGCATCACTGTGGTCGGCACTTACATTGACCGTGCCTATTCTGCCAAGACGGATGACCGCCCGGAGTTCCAGCACATGATAAAGGACAGCGCGAAGAAAATCTTCGATGTGGTTCTGGTCTGGAAGCTCGACCGCTTTGCCCGAAATCGCTACGATGCCGTGAACTACAAGCACCAGTTGGAAAAGAACGGTGTCCATCTGGTGTCTGCCATGGAACCCATTTCGCAGGGGCCTGAAGGCATTATGGTGGAGAGTATGCTTATCGGCATGGCGGAATACTATTCCGCCGAACTCGCCCTGAAAGTGGCGCGCGGTGAGCGCGAAAATGCACTCCAATGCAAATACAACGGCGGTGTAGTTCCGCTGGGTTTCACCATTGGCAAGGAGGACAGGCTGTACCATATCGACCCGGAAACGGCTCCCATTGTACAGGAGATATTCACCCGGTACGCCGATGGAGAACCAGCCGAGAAAATCGCGGCATCTCTGAACGAGCGCGGCCTGCGCACCCGAACCGGAAAGCCGTTTGTGAAGAACAGCTTCTTCCAGATTTTCCGGAACCGCCGCTACATCGGCGAATACCGTTACAAGGACATTGTGACACCGGGCGGCATCCCGGCCATTATTGACCAAGACTTGTTTGACCGGGTGCAGCAGCGTTTCGAACAAAACAAGATTGCCCATGGTCGGCCTGCAAAAGAGGATGTGAGCTATCTTCTGACTACCAAGCTGTTCTGCGGCAAGTGCGGCACCCTGATGGGCGGCGAAAGCGGTACAAGCCACATGGGAACCACCTACTATTACTACAAGTGCGGCAATGCCAAACGCCACGGCAAGGCGCACTGTGACCTGAAAGCCATCCGCAAAGAGCCGCTGGAACGGTTCGTGGTAGATACTGCCATTAAGGTGATTTTCAGCGATGAAATTATCGAACGGCTGATAGATTTAGTCATGGAAGCCCAGCAGCAGGAGAACGCCCGGCTGCCTGTCCTGAAAGAGCAGCTCCGGGACACGGAGAAGCGGCTGGCAAACCTTCTGGAAGCTATTGAACAGGGCATCTTAACACCGACCACCAAGCAGCGGTTGGACGAGCTGGAAGCCCGGAAAGAAGCTCTGAACACCAGTATTCTGGAGGAAGAACTGAAAAAGCCCGTCCTGACCCGTGAATGGATTCGGTTCTGGCTTGAGAAATTCCGCAAGGGTGACGTGGGCAGCACGGAACACCAGCGGCAGATCATTGATACCTTTGTCAACTCGGTCTACGTCTTTGATGACCGGGTCGTACTCAATTTCAACTTCACGGACGATGCCAAGACGGTCACCCGTGAGGAAGTGTTGGGTTCGAGTGCTGTGGACAATGCTCCACCAAAACAAGAGCCTCTGACTTTGGTCAGGGGCTTTTTTGTTGCGTCATCCACTAACCCACGTCAGAGCCGGACGGTACAGGACTCGAACAGGGCGGCGGCGCATAGCGCCGTAAGCAAAGCCACAGTGCGGCTTTGCTTAGCCCGCGGTTCCCAACGGCTAGGAATGTCTACCAAGAAAGATGCCGCCAGACCATTCGGTCTGAGTTTTTTTGTTTGTGGTGGGCGGTACATGACGAGAACCTGAACAAGCAAAGGCAGGGTATCATCGTGGCGATGGTATCCTGCCTTTTGTTTTGATATGTTTTATCAGTAGATCACAGCATCCGTTGCAGTATAGCCTTCGAGAGAATTCTCCTTGACCTGAATACAAATATAAGTGATTTCAGAATTGCTTGCAGCAAAGAACTGACGTTTTGCCACGGGAGAAATCTTCAGCCAGTCGCCTGCTGCAAGGCTGATTTCTTCGCCATCGATAACGACCTTGCCTTTGCCGGAAAGAACACCGTAGATTTCCTCATTTTCCTTGTGGGAGTGAACAAACGGAACATTTGCTCCCGCAGGAAGCGTATTCAGGCTGATCTCCGCACCAGTCAGGGCGAGTTTTTCATGAAGATCCGTCCGATTTTCTTTTCCAACTGTCATTTTTGTGTAGCTTGCCATTGTAAGCACCTCCATTTTGATTCGCAATCTTTCATTGCCTGAGTTAAGTATAGAAGCTCACACATTCAAAAACAAGTACGCACCTTTTTGTAACTGTACACTCAAAAACGAATGTGCTATACTATACACAGAGGTGACTGATATGCGTACAAAAGAAGAACTGCCGGAATGTCCGGTTGCAACAGCAGTATCCCTGATTGGCGGAAAATGGAAACTCTTGCTTCTGCGCAATCTGAAAGAGCGTCCATGGAGATTCAATGAGTTACAAAGAAGCATCGACGGGATCTCGCAGAAAGTTTTGACCGAGAGCTTAAGACAGATGATTGATGATGGACTTGCCTACCGCCGTGATTATCACGAGAATCCTCCCAAAGTAGAATATGGGTTGACCGATCTCGGAACGGAAATGTTACCAATCGTCAATGCACTTGCAGACTTTGGCAATTACTATAAATCAGTCGTTGATCGGTCATGATCGATGCCCGCTTAAAAGTTCGCCTGCTGTGGACAATATTCCACCACGAAATCATGTACAAAACCCGGAACCTTTTCAGGGCCAACGGCTCAAAAGGGTTCCGGGTTTCTGTTTGGATGGGATGCACGGCGGTGCGCGGGGCTTTTTATCTTCTGGTATATCCTGCCATGCCGTGCTCGGCGGGGTCGTAGTATTCCATCAGGGTGATGTAGTTTTCCGGGTAGTGGCAGAATGCCGCACGCAGAACGCTGTCTGCCGGACTGTTCACGCTCATCAGACTGATGATGTAGTACACCAGCAGCTTCAGCACATCGGTCTCCACCTCATAGCACAGGCCCACGGCCAGCACCGGGATCACGATCTGCCTTGCCTGCAGCGGGATGATGGCCCCCACCCGCTCCAGAATGGGGCGGCTCATGGCAGAGGCCGTCATTACGCAGCGCAGCACTCTGCTCCAGTCCATCTGCCGGATGTTCGGCATGCTGCGCAGACGGGCCATCACGGCCTCGTCGTCCAGGATCACGCCGTCGGCCACCTCTTCCTCCGAACGGGTAAAGGCGCACTGGATCATATCCATGAATGCCGTTTCGTATTTCTGGTGATAGTTCTCGCGGCTCTTACAGAAACGCAGGGCCGCCGCGATCACCGAATCCACATCTTCCCGGGTCGCCAGCTGGTCGAACCGGAGCGGCACGCCGCCCATGCGGCTCTCGATGATGTTCAGATCGTCCAGCTCGTTCCGATAGGTCGTGGCGGGCAGGAAACGGTCGTTGCCGTTGCGGTGATAGCCCCACTCTTCCGGCATGACCCGGGCCACCACGTCGCCGCTGGAAATGAGATTGAAGATGTTGCTCCCGGCCCAGTCCGCTTTCAGCTGGCCGTCGGCAGTGTGGTTGTTGTCGTAGTCTGCCTGCAGCTCCGGCAGGTCTGCCGCCGTCAGTGCCGCCGGGGCTGCAAAGGTGTACACATAGGTGTCCTCCTGCGCGATCTGCGGCAGCTCCCTGCGCACCCGGGCGGCGGCCAGATTTGCCACTGCCGCGCCGCGGCTGTAGCCGCCCAGCCACAATTTGACGGTGCCCAGCTCTCCGGCTGCGGCCTTTGCACAGGCCAGATAGTCCTGCAGATCTGCAAAGAACTGCTCTGCCGACGTGACAAAGCCATAATGCCAGCTATTCTCCCCCAGATGCAGGTTGCTGACCCACTCTGCGCCATAACCCACACCTCGCAGCATCGCCACAATGATGGTGGTGCGCCGTCCCTGCTGCACCAGCGTTTTCTGGGCAAAGGCGCAGCCCGCCCGGTCTGCCGGTGTATTCAGGCTGCTCTGATAGCCCACGCAGACCGGATTGGCAAAGCCCAGCTCCCGGTAGGCCGCCGCAATGTGGTCTTCGCGGCCTGCTTCCCCCTCCAGCCAGTAGAGGTCATCGCTGCGGTAGGTATTGCCGCATGCCGCCACAAGGCCCAGCGTGGCCAGTGCCAGCCGATGGTCATACTTCAGCGCCGTGTTTTCAAAAAAGGCGTCGGTATAGTAAAAGTCATGGGTCAGATCGGTCTCGCTGTGGTCGCTGCGGAAGGTCATGGGATACCGGTCTTCCGGCACGATGCTGCCCACCACGGCCTGTGTCTCTTCCGGCAGCAGAACGTCTGCCGCCGCGTGGGGTGCCAGTGTTCCCGCCGCCAGCAGCGCGGCAGCCGTTTTACAGAAATCTCTTCGTTTCATGGTCTTTTCTCAAACGCCCCGGCCCTGACGGGTGATCTCGCCGTACCACTCCGGGCGGCGGTCCCGGAACACGCCCCAGCTCATGCGGTTTTCTTCCACCTTGTCCAGATCGAAGGTCGCGGTCAGCACCTGTTCGGTATCGCGGGTGCCGTCTGCCACCAGTGCACCGGTCTCGTCTGCAATGAAGGAGGAGCCGTAGAACCGCAGGGCAGACTTCTGCCCGCCGTTGGCCTCGCAGGGCTCCACCGTTTCCAGACCGATGCGGTTTGCCGCCAGAACCGGCACAAGGTTGCTGCCGGCATGGCCCTGCATGCAGCGGCGCCAGTGCCCAGCGCTGTCGCAGTCCAGAATGGGTTCGCTGCCAATGGCCGTGGGGTACAGCAGCAGCTCGGCTCCCATCAGGGCCAGACTGCGGGCCGTCTCCGGGAACCACTGATCCCAGCAGATGCCGATGCCGATGCGGCCAAAGCGGGTATCCCACACCTTGAAGCCGGTGTCGCCGGGGGTAAAGTAGAATTTTTCCTGATAGTAGTGGTCGTCCGGGATGTGGGTCTTGCGGTAGACGCCCAGCAGGGTGCCGTCTGCGTCCAGCACTGCGATGCTGTTGAACAGCTGGGTGCCCGCCTTCTCATAGAAGCTGATGGGCAGCACCACGCCCAGCTCCTTTGCCACCGCCCGGAAGTGCTGCACTGCCGGATTCTGTGCCGTGGGGGTGGCGTAGGCGTAATATTCATACTGCCGTTCCTGACAGAAATAGGGCCGCTCGAACAGTTCCGGCAGCAGGATGATCTTGGCCCCCTTTGCCGCCGCCTCCCGCACCATGGCATCTGCCTTGGCGATGTTGGCCTCCACCTCTTTGGCGCACTGCATCTGCACCACGGCCACCGTTACGTTTCTCATACTGCTTTCCTCCTCATATCGTTTCTGTCAGCCTCTGGGGATCTGCTGGGTGACGCAGTGGATGTTGCCGCCGCCCACCAGAATGCTCCGGGCCGGGATGGGGTACACCCTGCGGCCCGGGAACAGTCCGCCCAGAATGCGTACCGCCTCGGCGTCGTTCTCGTCTCCGAACTGCGGCAGGATGATGCCGCCGTTGGAGATGTAAAAATTCACATAGCTTGCTGCAAGGCGCTCCCCGGCCTCGCGGGTATCCTCGCCCTCTTCAAAGGCATAGCCCTGCAGTTCCTCTTCAGTCACGCAGATGGGCTTTGCCGGGATGGGCAGCTTGTGCACCGTGAAGTGCCGGCCCTTTGCATCGGTGGCTGCTTCCAGCGCATCCAGACTTGCCCTGCTCAGGGCGTACTGCGGGTCGTTCTCGTCCTCCGTCCACGCCAGCACCACCTCTGCCGGACCCACATAGGCGCACACGTTGTCCACATGCTCGTTGGTCTCATCGTTGTAGATGCCCCGGGGCAGCCAGACGATCTTCTGCGCACCGAGATAGTTTTTCAGCTCCTGCTCGATCTCGGCCCGGCTCAGCTCCGGGTTGCGGCCACGGCTCAGCAGACAGGCTTCGGTGGCAAGGATGGTGCCCTCGCCGTCCGAGTGGATGGAGCCACCCTCCAGCACAAAGTGCTGTGCATCATAGCAGTCCATGCCCAGTGCTGCGCAGATGGCGCGGGCGGCTGCGTTGTCCTTTTCCCAGTGGGCGTAAAGGCCGTCCACCATGCCGCCCCATGCGTTGAACTGCCAGTCCACGCCCCGCACGGTACCGTGATCGTCCACCACGCAGGTGGGCCCCACATCCCGCGCCCATGCGTCATCGGTCTCGATGGTCAGCACATGGATGTTCTCGTCCCCGGCAAACTCCGCCTGCACGGCACCGGCATCCGCCGGGCCGGCCAGCATCCACACCGTCTCGCTCTCGGCAATGGCGCGGGCAGCCTGCGCAAAGGCAGGCTGGGCGTCCCGGCCGCCGTACAGCCAGGAACCGGGCCGCACCGGCCAGATCATCACACAGCCGCGGTGCGGCTCATATTCCGCCGGCATCCGGAAGCCCTCGGCGGCGGGCAGGGTAGAAAAAGTATGCATTGCATTCTCCTGTTGTTTTTTGTTTAGTATACCGGATTTTCCCAGCAGATACAATAGACTTGCCGCCCGCACCCCTGCATCCGGGCGCATTTTGCAAAAAAATTCAGCCGGTGCACCAAACACCGGCTGAAATGTGCTATAGTAATAGGGATCCCGCGTTACTGCAGCTCGACCTGCTTGCAGTAGTCCACGATGTGGTGGAACATCTGCTCCACGGCAGGCGCCATCGCGGCAGGGCGCTGGACGGCCAGACCCACCACACGGTATTCCTCCGGCTCGATGGGGTAGATCTTCACAGCGGCCTTGCAGTCCCGTAGCAGCATCTGCGGCATGATGGAAATGCCCAGACCGGCTTCCACCATGGCAATATTGGACTGGTCATCGATGACGTGGCAGCGGCGCTCGGTGCCGACCTTGTATTTCTTCAGGAACTGGCGCATTTCTGCGTCGGTGGCGTCACACTGCACCACAAAGCTCTGACCGTTCATCAGGGCAGGGGTCATGACGCCGTTTTCCGGTTCGGGCCAGTCCTGCGGCACGATGCACAGCAGCGGCTCCCGGAACAGCTCGGTGAGGTTGAATTCCTCCCGGCAGGTGGAAGAAAGGAACGCAACATCCACCTGACCGGTGCGCAGCCATTCCTTCACATCATCGTAGGTGCCCTGATAGACCTCGATCTCGATCTGCGGGTAGTGGGTCATAAAGCTTTTCAGCAGCCCCGGCAGCAGCGACGCGCATACCGAGTTGAACACGCCCAGCCTCACCTTGCCCTTTTCAAGGCCGTTCAGGCGGGCGATGCTCTGCTTGAGGGCCTCGTCGCTGTTGAGCACATCGCGGATGGACGGGTACAGCGAGGCACCATAGCTGGTCATGGAAACGCCGTTCTTGCCGCGGTTGAACAGAGCAAAGCCCAGCTCCTCCTCCATTACGGCAATGGCGTGGCTGATCGCGGAGGGGGTCAGATGCAGCTGCTGTGCCGCCTTGTTAAAGCTGCCCTGGCGTGCCACTGCATCAAAGATCTCGTAGGAAAAAAGCGTCATGCCCAAAGCCTCCTTCCTTCTGATCCGGTTCGGAGACGCCCGATTCTCTGTGAATCTTTTTCATCTTTGGTTTGCGATAGTTCAATTATCTTCTTGATTGTACTATCCCGCACCTTTTCTGTCAAGCATTTTTGCCCCGTTTTTGCACGCCCTGTGCAGATTTTGCCGCAGCAGACGCAGGAAACGCCGCCTTTCCTCCGTTATAATTCCTGTAACGATTTTCACAAACTGACCGAGGTATTTTTATGACCGCACTTTCCCCGCGCCGCAGCTTCAGCTTCAGCGGCACCGCTCTTAAAACCATTGCCTGCATCACCATGCTGGTGGACCACATCGGCGCGTCCTGCATCGAGGCCGGTATCCTTACGCCCGGGCTGAACGCCGGCACCCTCTCGCAGGACACCCTTTCCACCTATCCGCTGTACCGGTTGGACATGGTGCTGCGCTTCACCGGGCGGCTGGCCTTTCCCCTGTTCTGCTTTTTGCTGGTGGAGGGCTTCATCCACACCCACAATGTCAAAGGCTACCTTGGGCGACTGGTGCTGTTCGGCCTTCTGAGCGAAGTACCCTTTGATCTGGCCTTCTTCCGCACGCCGTTCGCCCCGCAGCACCAGAACGTTTACTGGACGCTGGCGTTGGGCGTGCTGGCTATGGCAGGGCTCAAGCGCTTTGAAAAGGAAAACGGCCTGCCCGGCTGGCAGGGGCTTGTGTGGGCGGGCGGCTGCGCCGCGCTGGCGCTGGCCGCCAACACCGACTATCACGCCATCGGCGTGCTCATCATCTGCACCCTGTACCTGACCCGCGCAGACCGTAAGCGGCAGTGCCTTGCAGGCGCAGTGCTGTTTTTGTTCGAGCTCACCGCGCCGCTGGCCTTTGTGCTGGTCTGGTTCTACAACGGACAGCGCGGCGCATGCAGTCCGCTGCTGAAAAAGGCCTTTTACTGGTTCTACCCGGTGCATCTGCTGGTGCTGGCAATGATCACAAACCTTATGCTGTAAAAAAGCCCGCCGTCTGGAGACGGCGGGCTTTTTACAGCTTCTCACATCGGGAACATCGCACCGGTCAGCAGCAGCATGGCAGGCACTGTGACCAGCATGCACACGGTGGAGTGGGCCACCGCCTGACTGGCAAGGGTCGCCTCGGTACCGGTCTGCTTGGCCAGCACCGCGGCAAGGCTGCCGGCCGGGCAGCAGGCGATGATGGACAGGCCGGTGCGCAGCACATTGTCCAGCGGCAGCAGCCACAGCAGCAGCATGAACAGCAGCGGGAACAGGATGCCGCGCAGCAGGGTGACCCGGTACAGAAAGCCGGTGTGCAGCAGCGCGCGGATGTCGCTGTCTGCCAGCAGCACACCCACGATCATAAGGGCCAGCGGGGTGGTACATCCGCCCACCGCACTGCAGAACTGCTGCACCGGTGCGGGCAGGTGCCAGCCGGTCGCCAGCAGCATCAGCATGGCCACAGTGGCAATGTTGGTGGGGGTGATGAAGGTCTTGAGCCGGATCTTCTCGCCGGGGCGGAACAGGCACACCACATAGGTAAAGAACCATACATTATAAGAGGCCATTGCCATGCCCGCAAACACGGTGCCCCGTGCTGCGCCCAGCAGAGCACTGCACAGCGGCAGGCCGATAAAGCCGCAGTTGGGCATGGCCGCCGTACCCACCAGCACCGCATACTTTCCCGGCGTGTCGTGGTGCAGCCAGCTGCTCACACGGCACAGTGCCGTGGTTGCCACAAACAACAGCAGCAGCAAAACGAACAGGATGCCGGCCTGCGTGAGCAGTTCCGGCTCACCCTCCACCGCAGCGCCTGCCAGCATGGTGCAGGGCAGCAGGAGCCTCATGATGAAGTCGGACAAAAACTTGCTGTCCCGGTCCTTGATGATGCCGCTGCGGGCCCCCACATACCCCAGCAGCACCTCCAGAAAGATCACGGTGATCTGACCCGCCAAAACACCAAACGCCATTGGTTCCTCCTTTTTTGTTCCGCAAGCCGCATTTTTCCTTTACAAAGGAAAAAGCCCATTGATTTCAACGAATCAACGAGCTTTTTCTTGGCGGAGTAGGAGGGATTTGAACCCTCGCGCCGTTGTTTAGACGACCTACGCCCTTAGCAGGGGCGCCTCTTCGACCTCTTGAGTACTACTCCAGAGCAAAGTGCATTACACTTATTCAATAAAAAATGGCGGAGAGAGTGGGATTCGAACCCACGGTACGTTGCCGTACGGCAGTTTTCAAGACTGCTTCCTTAAACCACTCGGACATCTCTCCTTGTGGACATCCGCTTTACGCCGTGTCGAATGCCTATTTAATTTACCAGATTTGTGCCCCGCTGTCAAGCCTTTCATGCAATTTTTTTCACCAGACGCAAAAAAGAGAAAATTATCACAACCTTTTTTGGTCTCGGCCCATTCAGCCTCTTTACAAGCACACCTTTTTGTTGTATAATAATCACAAGAAAATTTCCTCGCGGTGTAAAGGAGAATATACCATGTCGTTTTCAGAACTTTTGAAGCAGTGCCGCAAAAAGCAGGGCGTCAGTCAGGCTGAGCTGGCTTCCAAACTGGGCGTGACCCAGCAGGCCGTCGGCAAATGGGAAAGCGGCAAGTCCTCTCCCGACCCCACCACGGTGGCCCGCATTGCAGAGCTGCTGAACACCACCGCAGACTATCTGCTGGGCCTGTACCGTCCGGTGAGCAATGTATCTGCGCCGGAGGAGCGGTTTTTCGGCAGCTATTCCGAGAGCCTGATCCCGGTCATTGGCACGGTGAAGGCCGGCTACGGTGCCCTTGCCTTTGAGGAGGACTACGGTCAGGAATACGCCCGCGTGAAGGACCCCTCCAACTACTTCTATCTGGTGGTGCGCGGCGACAGCATGGAGCCCCGCATTCAGGACGGTGACCTTGCGCTGGTGCACCGGCAGGACACGCTGGAAAACGGCGATCTTGGCGTGCTGATCTACGGCGACGAGGGCGAGGGCACCCTGAAGCGCTACATCCAGCGCGGCAACTGTGTGGTGCTGCAGCCCTTCAACCCGGCCTACAGCGAAATGGTCATCAAGGGCGAAGACCTGAACCATCTGCACATCGCCGGGCGTGTGGTGGAGACCAAGGCGAAATGGTAATTTTATAAGGGAAGCGGGCTCGCCCTCTCCGTCACTGCTGATGCAGTGCCACCTCTCCCAAAGGGAGAGGCTTTGGCAGTACAGCAAAGTTTCTGGTTTTGCCAAGGGCTCTCCCTTTGGGAGAGCTGTCGAACAAAGTGAGACTGAGAGGGCGAGGACGCTAACCGTGAAACCATAAAAGCCATCTGCAATTTTGCGCATGGCTTTATTTTTTGACCCTTTTTCCGGTTTTTCCCACTTTGGAGGTGTATTCTGCATGGAACAGACCCTGATGGACAAGCTTACCATTCTGGCCGACAGCGCCAAATACGATGTGGCCTGCACCTCCAGCGGCGCTTCACGCACTGCCCGGGCCGGAACGCTGGGCAGCTGCTATGCGCCGGGCTGCTGCCACGCCTTTACCGCCGACGGCCGCTGCGTAAGCCTTTTAAAGGTGCTCATGACCAACTGCTGCGCCTTTGACTGCAGCTACTGTGTCAACCGCCGCTCCAACGATATCCCCCGGGCCACCTTTACGCCCCGGGAGCTGGCCGAGCTGACTGTGGAGTTTTACCGCCGCAACTACATCGAGGGGCTGTTCCTTTCCAGCGCGGTGCTGGGCACGCCGGACTACACCACCGAACGAATGCTGGCCGCCCTGCGGCTGCTGCGGGGCGAATACCGCTTTGGCGGCTACATCCACGCCAAGGCCATCCCCGGCACAAGCCCGGAGCTTTTGCAGCAGCTGGGATATCTGGCCGACCGTCTGAGCGTGAACGTGGAGCTGCCCAGCGAGCAGAGCCTGAATCTTCTGGCACCGGATAAGGGCCGCCACTCCATCTTCCGCCCCATGAAGCAGATCGCAGTCTCCGGTGCCCAGAGCAAGCAGGAGCTGGCGGTCTACCGCCATGCCCCCAAGTTCGCCCCCGCCGGGCAGAGCACCCAGATGATCGTGGGCGCTTCGCCGGAGACGGACTACCACATCCTGAAGCTCACCGAGGGCATGTACCGGAAGTACAGCCTGAAGCGGGTGTTCTACTCCGCCTATATCCCGGTAGCCGAGGACAGCCGCCTGCCTGCGCTGGACACAAAGCCGCCGCTGCTGCGGGAGCACCGGCTGTATCAGGCCGACTGGCTGCTGCGGTTCTATCAGTTCGAGGCGGACGAGATCTTAGATCGGGACAACCCCAACTTCAACCCTTATCTGGACCCCAAATGCAACTGGGCCGTGCAGCACTACGGGCTGTTCCCGGTGGATGTGAACCGTGCCCCCTTTGAAATGCTGCTGCGTGTGCCGGGCATCGGCCCCAAGAGCGCCCGGCGCATCTGGCACGCACGCAAGCTGTCCAGCCTCGGGCTGGACGAGCTCAAGCGGATGGGCGTGGTGCTCAAGCGGGCGCAGTATTTTATCACATGCAATGGTTTTTCAGGTGCGCACTCGGGCCGCGGCACCGCCGGGCGGGAGCGCATCACCCAGGCGCTCATCGACCCCAACGTGTTCGGCGGCAATTGTGAGCAGCTGAGCCTGTTCACGCCGCCTGCGGTGGACGATCTCATCACGCAGGGCGTGGCACCGCGCGCCGCCCTGCGCATGGTGCGAGAGGAGGCAGTGCAATGTCTGGCGAAGGCGCTGTGAACCCGCAGAGAGCCCGCAGGCTCCACGATGCGGATGTGGTCTATCTCTACGACGGCAGCTTTGAGGGCTTTTTGTGCTGTGTATTCGAGAGCTTTGCCCAGCACGAGATTCCCTTTGCAGTGTGGACGCCCCAGCGGGAGACCACCACGCTCTATCCGGTGAAGGACATCCCAACCGACCACGCCCGGGCGCAGCGGGTGTTCGCCAGCTTTGGCAGAAAGCTGGGGGCTGAGACCGAGTATCTTGTCAGCCGGGATTTCCTCTCCGGGCGGGAGGACAAGGAGCTGCTGCTCATCCGCTTTCTGCATCTGGCCTTTGCCCTCGGCCCCGGCACCGTAAAGCGCACCGGCCACCCGGACGTGGCCCCGCTGTACGAAATGAAAAAGAGTCTGGACTGGGAGGTGGACAAGTTTCAGGGCTTCGTCCGCTTCGAGGAGCATGACGGGATGCTGGGGGCCGTCATCCACCCCAAAAACTACATCCTGCCGCTGCTGCGGCCCCATTTCTGCGGACGGTTCCCGGAAGAGGACTTTCTGATCTATGATGCCGTGCATCAGGCCGTGCTGCTGCAGCAGGAGCGCAAGACCCGGCTGCTGGAGCTGGCTGCACCGCTGGAGCTGCCGCCGCCCAGCGAGCGGGAGCAGCAGTTTCAGGCCCTGTGGACGCAGTTCTACAAAACGCTGGAAATTCAGGCGCGTCACAACGAAAAAGGCCGCATGAGCCATTGCCCCAAGCGCTTCTGGGCCGATATGGTGGAGATGAAAGATGAATTTTAACAAAAACGTTGCATCTGCGCCGTTGCAACCCCCAAAACCTATGGTATACTATAAGAGATATCCGGCAGGCCTTCTGCCGAACACTCCCGCACTGCTGCGGGGCAACACAAAAGGAGTATTGTAGCGTTATGGTTCGCATTACTATGGAAGACGGCGGCATCATCGATATCGAGCTGAACGAAGAAGCCGCTCCTATCACCTGTGAGAATTTCAAGAAGCTGGTCAGCGAGGGCTTTTACAACGGCCTGACCTTCCACCGCGTGATCCCCGGCTTCATGATCCAGGGCGGCTGCCCGCTGGGCAATGGCACCGGCGGCCCCGGCTGGAACATCAAGGGCGAGTTTGCCGCCAACGGCGTGAACAATCCGCTCAAGCACACCCGCGGCGTCATCAGCATGGCACGCGCCATGAACCCCAACAGCGCCGGCAGCCAGTTCTTCATCATGCATCAGGATGCACCCCATCTGGACGGCCAGTACGCCGCCTTCGGCAAGGTGGTTGCAGGCATGGACGTTGTGGATAAGATCGCAGCGGTCCGCACCGACTGGAACGACAAGCCCACCACCCCGGTCAAGATGAAGACCGTGGAGCTCATTGAGGGCTGATTTTTAAACCTAAAAAATCCCGACACCTTGCGGTGCCGGGATTTTTTGTTTTCGTTGATGCTTGTTTTCAGCAGCCTTCTTTTTCGGCCAGCTTCCGACCCATGAGCACGCCCATGACCGAAGCCATCATCAGGCCGCGGGTCCAGCCGGAGGAGTCGCCCAGACAGTGCAGGCCCTTGATGTTGGTGTCCAAGTTCTCGTCCATCTTCACCTTGTTGGAGTAGAACTTCAGCTCCGGGCTGTACAGCAGGGTCTCGTTGGCGGCAAAGCCGGGCACCACCATATCCAGCATCTTGATGAACTCGATGATGTTGGTCATGGCGCGGTAGGGCATGGCGGCGGTGATGTCGCCTGCCACGGCGTCCTTCAGGGTGGGCTTCACGTTGGACTGTGCCAGCTCCTTCTGCCATGTGCGCTTGCCGTCCAGAATGTCGCCGTAGCGCTGCACCATGATGTGGCCTGCGCCCAGCATGTTGGTCAGCTCGCCCACCTTCTGGGCGTAGGCGATGGGCTGGTTGAAGGGCTCGGTAAAGTTGTGGGAGACCAGAATGGCAAGGTTGGTGTTCTCGCTCTTTTTCTCCTTGAAGCTGTGGCCGTTGACCACGGCAAGGTCGTTGTCGTAGTTCTCCTGCGCCACAAAGCCGCCGGGGTTCTGGCAGAAAGTGCGCACCTTGTTCTTCCAGGGCTTGGGGTAGCCGATAAGCTTGGACTCATACAGCACCTTGTTCACCTTTTCCATGACCTCGTTGCGGCATTCCACGCGCACACCGATGTCCACGGTGCCGGGCTTATGGGCAATGTGGTGCTCCGCGCAGATCTTTTCCAGCCAGTCTGCGCCGCGGCGGCCGGTGCCGATGACCACGGTATCTGCATACACAGGCCGGACCTGATCGCCGTCCTTCAGCAGCACGCCCTTGCACTCCTCGTTCTCAAGGATGATGTTCTCGCACTCGGTATTGAACAGCATCTCCACGCCGCTGTCGGCCAGATGGTTCTGGATGGCCAGATACAGCTGCTGTGCCTTCTCGGTGCCCAGATGGCGGATCGGGCAGTCCACCAGCTTCAGGCCGGCATGGATGGCGTTCTTGCGGATCTCCTTGATCTCCTCACCGGTGTAGATGCCCTCCACATGGGGGTCTGCGCCGAACTCAAGATAGATCTTGTCGGTGTAGTCGATGAGCTCCTGTGCAAACTCCTCTCCGATCAGGGTGGGCAGGTCGCCGCCCACCTCGTAGGAAAGGCTCAGCTTGCCGTCCGAGAAAGCGCCTGCACCGGAAAAGCCGGTGGTGATGGCGCAGGTAGGGCGGCAGTTGACGCAGTGGCCCACCTCGGCCTTGGGGCAGTGCCGCTTTTCCACCGGCTTGCCCTTTTCCACCAGAAGGATCTTCTTCTTGCTGCCGCGGCGCAGCAGCTCCACAGCGGTAAAGATGCCGGCCGGACCGGCACCCACGATGATCAGATCGTACTTTTCCATTTTCTCTTTTTCCTTTATATGATTTTTATTTGCTCAAGCTTGGCTCAAGCTTGCATGATAAGACTGACGGCCTCGCCCTCTCCGTCACGGCTTACGCCGTTCCACACTCCCCCTTTTGTCGCTACGCGACATCTGCTCCTCTCTTTGTCACCTGCGGTGACATTTCTCCCCGGCGCGGGGAGAATCTGTCCCGGCCGGGGGAAGTCTTTCCTCAAAGGGAGAGGCCTTGGCAAAGAGATGAACCTTGCGTGGACTGCCAAGGGCTCCCACTTTGGGGGAGCTGGCGAGCAGAGCGAGACTGAGAGGGCAAGCCCGTTAATCTTTCTCGTTCTCCTGCTCCACAGTGGCGCTCTCGTCCACCTCATCCAGCTCCACAGCACTGGCCTCGGCATCGGTGCGGGTCACATCCGGGGCAACCACGCCGTCACCGTTCAGGTCTTCGCCGGTCAGGGACTCCAGCATGGACTGGGTCTCCGGGTGCAGCTTGGTAAAGCGGCGCACGGCCAGCACCGTGTACAGGGCGCTGAGCAGGTTGATGGCACCCTCCACAATGAGGATGATGCCAATGGCCATCACCAGCGTTTCCATGGCACCGAAGGGGTTGATGACCAGCACCACGCCCAGCACCACGCTGAGCACCGGCAGGAACAGGAACCCTTTCCAGCTGTCGTAGCCGCAGCGGCGCAGGTCCAGCGCATTCTGCACCCGGCCAATGGCGTCAAAGATGACGAACAGGCCGAACACGATGGGCAGGATGCTCACCACGATGTCGCTGCGGATGATGAGGAAAGCCCCCAGCGCCAGACACACGATGCCGGAGACCAGGGTAAGCTGGCTCTGGAACACCCCGCGCTCCACCGCAAAGTAGCGAACCAGCTGCACCGCTGCGCAGGCCAGCACCACGCCGCCCAGCGCATAGCACACGATGTTGAGGGCCGTACCGGGCTTCATGACCAGAAAAACGCCCAGACCCAGATACAGCAGGCTCATGAGGACCAGATTCCACTTCAGCTTTTTTACCATAGAGTTCACGTTCCTTTCGTTTGCAGGGCCGTCTGCCCGCACCCGGGTCAGTGGTACAGGGGTGCGATGGTCGTTTTGTTGATACGGGCATAGAAGGCCAGACTCATCAGGACACTGACAATCTCAGCGATGAAGAAGGCCCACCAGACATTGTTGACATTGCCGGTCTGTGCCAGCAGCCATGCGGCCGGCAGCAGCACGAACAGCTGACGGCAGACCGAAACGATGAGGCTGAAGATGCCGTTGCCCAGTGCCTGAAACACCGAGCTGAGCACGATGCTGGCACCTGCCAGCAGGAAATGCAGGCAGATGATGCGCATGGCCGGGACGCCGATGGCCAGCATGGCATCGCTGGCCGCAAAGATGCCCAGCACCTGCCGGGGCGCGAACTGGAAGATGCAGAAGCCCACCAGCATGATGCCTTCGGCATAGCACACCGCCAGCTTGATGGTCTTTTTCACGCGGTCCGGTCTGCGGGCACCGTAGTTATAGCTGATGATGGGCACCATGCCGTTGTTCAGGCCGAAAATGGGCATGAACACGAAGCTCTGCAGCTTGAAGTAGACGCCAAACACCGCCACCGCCGTAGCCGAGAAGGCCATGAGGATCAGGTTCATGCCAAAGGTCATCAGGCTGCCCACGCACTGCATGGCGATGCTGGGCAGACCCACCGTGTAGATGCGGCCAATGGCCTTGGCACTGGGCCGGAAGCCTTTGAAGCTGATCTGGATATCCGGGTTTTTGTTCAGGTTGAAGAACAGGGTCATGCCTGCGCCGCAGAACTGGCCGATGACCGTTGCCACAGCTGCACCGGTGGTGCCGGACAGCGCCTGCCCGCAGTAGCCAAAGATGAAGATGGGGTCCAGAATGATGTTCACCACTGCACCCACCAGCTGGCTGATCATGCTCAGCTGGGTGCGGCCGGTCGCGGCCAGCAGCTTTTCGCCCATGGTCTGGGTGAAAAGGCCCAGACTGAAGATGCAGCACACCGAAAGATACCGGATGCCCTGCTGGGCAATGGCTGCATCACTGGTCTGCGCATAGAAATAGGGCTTCATGCAGGTAAGACCGATGACCAGAAACACCACAAAGCTGCACAGTGAAAGAAAGATGCCGTTCTCTGCCGTAACGTTGGCACGGTGTTGGTTCTTTTCGCCCAGACTCTTGGACAGCAGGGCGTTGACGCCCACGCCGGTGCCCACGCCCACAGCGATCATCACGTTCTGCAGCGAGAAGGCGAGGGACACGGCGGTGAGGGCGCTTTCGCTTACATGGGACACGAACACCGAGTCCACCACGTTGTAAAGTGCCTGCACCAGCATGGAGATCATCATGGGCACGCTCAGCTTGACCAGCAGAGGGTTGATCTCCATGGTGCCCATGATATTTTCCCGCGCGGCGGGAGAGGTTTGGGATTGCTTTGTTTCCACGTTTGCTCCTTTTGACTTGAGATGGTTTTTGCAAGAGACATATTGCCGCACTTGTGCAGCTGGCAAGGCTTCTGAAAACCGGAAGCGGCATCAGCGCCCGGGTTGCGGCTCCCAGCGTCCACTTCGTGACCGCCCATGCGGCACTCGTGTCCTGCTGGCCGCTGCCCCAACGGCTCCTCCCTGCATTCCCTCTTTTGTCGCTATGCGACATCTTCCCCCGGCCGGGGGAAGTCTTTGGCCGCAGGCCGCGGTCGTCGCCGTTGCCCGAAACGTGGGCAGGGCGCTTGCACACCCTACCCACGAATCATCGTTGTTTTATTTTTGAAGCGCCCCGGCGGTCAGCCGAAGTTCTTCTCCTTGGCGGCGGCTGCGTCCAGGATCATCTTCACGCAGGTCTCGCGGCCGAGAGCTGCGTTGATGGCCAGATCATAGTTGTGGGCATCGCCCCAGCGGTTCTGGGTGTAGTAGTTGTAGTAGGCAGAGCGGTTGCGGTCGGTCTTTTCCACCTCTTCCTTGATGCCCTTTTCGTCCTTGGCCTTGACCAGCGGGTTGGTCTTTGCGTATTCCAGCCGCCACTCCTTGGGTGCATACACGAACACGCGCAGCACATCCTTGCGCTCGCGCAGCACGTAGTCGCCGCAGCGGCCCAAGATCACGCAGGGGCCTTCCTCGGCCAGCTGCTTGATGATGCGGCTCTGAAGAATGAACACCTGATCACCCAGCGGCAGCTCATTGCCCATGGTGTACAGGCTGTACAGCAGGCTGTGGGTATGCCGCTTTTCACTGGCGGCAACAGCTTCTTCCGAAAGGCCGGAATGCTTTGCTGCCATGGTGATCAGCTCTTTGTCGTAAAGCTTGATGCCCAGTGCATTTGCCACATCTTCTGCGATGTAGCGGCCGCCCGTGCAGTATTCACGTCCCAAAGTGATGATCGTCTTTGCCATAATGTGTTCCTCCTGTGTGTATGATTTCGCTCAGGTGCTGCCGGTCACTTCTCCGGCTTTGCCTGTGCTTGGGAAGCCGGTCGTGCTGTATCCGGTGCAGGCTTCGGCTTGGGCAGCCGCACCTCCGCCACCCGCATGGTGCCGGTCTGGTCCACGGCGTACACGCTGCAGCGTCCGCCCTCGGCCATCTGCGCTGCCGGAAAGCGGATGCCGCCGTCCCGGGTGCGCTCCATGCAGTGGAAATTGCGGTGGGCGGTGGTGGCGTGGGCCACACCGTCGTGCAGAGCGTAGGCCGTCCAGCCGGAAAAATCCTCCGGCAGCGGGTCGGCCTCACCGTGCTGTTCAAAGAAATAAACGCCCTCTTCCTTGCCGGGGACAAGCTCACAGCGCAGCCGCCGGGGGCGGTTGGCTGCAATGTCGCGGGGCTTTGCGCGCAGGGCAATGGCCCGCCCGGTAAAGTAGCGCATAAAATCCACCAGCGCCATGGTGGTGCCCACCGATCCATCGGAATCTGCCGCAGGGTCGTTGAGCTGCACCAGATCCACCATCCGGGCCTCGTCATGATCGAAACCCCGCAGGCCCATCCAGACCCGCACCGGGTCCCGCTGGCCCCGCACGCGCCGTTCCACCTGCACCGCCACACAGCAGCCGTCGTGGATCTGGGCGCGCAGGTCGGCAAGGTCCATCCATGCCTGCCAGCAGGGGTAGCCGCAGCAGCCCGCCGCAGCCGCCGCAAATGCGGCATTGCCGGTGGTTCTGTCGGCCATGTCCTCCATCACGTAGGCCACTTCCTCGGGCAGGATATCCTCGCCCCAGCAGTTCATCAGGGCCGCCATGACCAGCGGCAGGTCCATGGTGCGGCCAAAGCTGGGGTCGTGGGCGGAAAGGCAGTATTCCGGCAGATAGAGCTGCCGGTTCAGCGGGTGGCCGCTGTGCTTTTCCCACGCCAGCGGCCGCACCGCAGCGGCCAGCAGCCGCACCTGCGGCGAAACCTTGTCGTCGTTGGTGGAAAGGTTCACCTGCAGCTGCACGCCGGTGCCGCCGCCGGGCGTTGCCACGGTCACGGTATCGCCCATGAGGAAGATCATGCCGTCATCGCTCTGGGAGGTGCAGCTGCAGCGGGGATAACCCGGTGCCCACTTGCCAAAGCTCATCCAGCCGGTCCATCGGCTGCCGGCATAGACCCGGCAGCGCACCTCCACCATGGTGTTGTGGGGCGCAAAGGCGTTCCAGCTGACGTTCAGGTTGCAGAACGGCGGCATGGCAAACTCCGGCGTGGTGTAGCTGCCGTACTGCAGGCAGCGGCCCGCCACACTGTCCAGCACCAGCGCACCGCCGTCCAGCGCCACATTGTCCAGCTGCCCGCGGGAGAAGGTCTCGGTGCCCTGCAGGACCAGATTATTCCGTTGTTCCATGGGACACATCTCCCTTCTTGAAATTCACGCTGTTCGGTCGGTCCCGGAAAGCGCTTTGAGAAGCTTCCCGGCAGAAGATCATTTTTCGGTGTCGTCCTCGCCGGAAGCATAGTCCTCTTTCAGGGCCGCTTCCAGCTCGGCATCCTTCATTTTGCGGATGCTCTCCTCGATGTGGAATACCTTTTCGATGTCGCCATAGATGATCTGGCAGGACACCTCGGTGACGAACCAGAAGCCGAAAATGAGCATCAGCAGCAGGCCCAGCGGCATGCACAGGATCACCACGCCCCAGAACAGGATCTGCACGATGGCAGCCGCCAGTGCGTGGGGCAGGAAGGCGATCATGCAGTTGAGGCTGTTTTTCATCGTCAGGCTGAAGGGCTGATCCAGCAGCACCACCTGCGGCCACATGTAGGCGAACAGCATCTGGAAGATGAGCAGGTTCAGCACCGTGGCCACCCACAGCGGCACGCCCACATTGGTGCCCTGCGCCAGCATGCTGAAGCAGAAATACACAAGGAAGATCTGCATCGTGACCACGACGCAGTAGAAGATGCCCGGCGCAATGCTGGCCTTGAAGTTGCGCTTGAAGGCGCGGCGGTAGGTCACCCACCAGTAACCGGCCTCATCGCGCAGGGCACGCAGCACGGTATCGTACATGCCGGCCAGCGCAGGCCCGGCCAGAATGCCGCCTACCACCGCGCTTGCCAGCATGACAGGCAGGCTGTTTGCCAGAAAGCCGATGTACACCAGACAGATCACCGGCAGAAAGCCGATGCAGGCCAGCAGGTTTGCAAGGAACATGCCGTTCATATCACGGCCCACAAGCTCAAAAAAGCGGCCTATGCCGGTCTTGCGGGGGGTGTCTTTCTCCACACCCTTGCCGGCTTTGAAGTCGTTTGCAGAAGGAAATAAACCCATATTCTATGGTACCTTTCTCTTTCTCCCATTGGTCCAGCAAAGGTGTTTCACACAGAAAGTGCCATTGTGCTGGCTTTACAACTATAAATATACCCGCATTTTGTCAATTTTGCAAGACCGCAGATCCTCCGATTTGTAAAAAAAGTGTTATTTCTCCCCTTTTTACAAAAAGTGTGATACAATGACAATGGCATATTTTGCCGAAGGGAGGAAAACACAATGAGTATTTTTCGCACGATTGCGATGTTTATCTACTTATTTGGTTATATGATCGTCCATTATGGCGTGCTGCGCCGGGCGGAACGCGCTCTGGCTGCAGGCGACACGCAGCTGGTGGAAGAGCTCGTCAACAAGCATATCCCGCACTGGAGCCGGGGCATTTTAAAGGTGACCGGCGTTTCCCTGAGCGTGGAGGGCCTTGAGAATATCCCCAAGGACACCCCCTGCGTGTTTGTGGGCAACCACCGCAGCTACTACGACATCCCGCTTTTGCTGGCCAGTCTGGATAAGCCCCACGGCATCCTTGCCAAGGAAGAGCTGGAAAAGATCCCGCTTCTGAACCGCTGGATGAAGCTGCTGGGCTGCGTATTCGTCCAGCGCGACGACCTGCGGGCTTCCGTCCGCGCCCTGAACGACGCCACCGCCATCGTGGAAAGCGGCAAAAGCTTCGTCATCTTCCCGGAGGGCACCCGCTACAAGGGGGAAGAAGGCGGCGCCGGCGAGTTCAAGGCCGGTGCGTTCCGCATTGCCGTCAAGACCGGCGTGCCGGTGGTGCCGGTAGCCCTGACCGGTGCCCGTGCCCTGTTTGAGGGCAACGGCAACCTGTGCCATCCGGGCAGCGTGCATATCAAGGTGCTGCCGCCCATCCGGACCGAAGGCATGAGCAAGGCCGAGCAGAAGCAGCTGCCGGACGCAGTGCGTCAGGCCATTCTGGCACAGCTGTAAGCGCCCGCGCAGCCGAATCATCAAAATCAGGAGTTTTTCTATGGCAAGCTACCGTTATGAACGTGATATCGACCCCAAAGACCTCCAGCCCCGCAAACAGCGCCAGTACACCCGCAAGGAGCGCTGGGCCAACTGGTGGGACTACAATCTCAAGTGGGTCATCATCATCGGCATCATCGTGGTGTTCTTCGGCTACAACTTCATCGGGCAGTACTTTTTTACCGTCCATGCAGATTACAACGTAGCGGTGGTGGCCCCCCACTACCTGCCGGAAGCCACCCAGACCGCCCTGCAGGATGCCCTTGCCGCCTACGGTGAGGACCGGAACGGCGATGGCAAGGTGGTGGTAAAGCTGAACCTCTACACCATGGACTTTGGCAACGAGGACTCGGACGCCTACCTTGACATGGCCGGCACCACCAAGCTTTCCACCGACATTCAGGGTGCGCTGAGCTCCATCTTCATCCTGTACGACCCCGCAGGCTTCCAGAAGACCACCGGGACCCTGCGCTACCTTGACGGCAGCCTGCCCCAGTCCGATGCAGACAGCGACTGGTGGAACATGGTCTACCGCTGGACCGACTGCCCGGTGCTGACCGGCCTTGATCTGGGCGATTACGCCTCCGATGCCGTGCAGAGCGAAAGCGGCTCCAGTCAGGAGCTGCTCAGCCAGTACTACATCGGCATCCGCGGTGCATGGAACAAGGACACCGCCGACCTGCTGGCTGGCGGCGAAGAACTGTGGAACAAGCTGACCGCCGGGGCTGTTTCCACTGCCGGGGCAGAGGGGTGAGCCATGCGGTTCCGGATAACGCGCGGCGGGCCTGCCGCACAGCTCCGCTTTGACCGGACGGCAAAACCAGTGGTGAAGCCGGAGCCGGAAAAGCCGGTCTCCCTTGCGCAGGCGCTGGACAATCCCTACGGGCGATATTACGGCAAGGCAAGAAGCAGGGAAGAGCTTTTGGCAAAGCGGCACGATTGAAAATGGCCTCCGCGTTCGCTTTGGCCATCATTAGAGGAAATCATATTTTTATTTGTATCTCCGAAACGACTGCGGTCGTTTCGGAGATACTTTTTTCACGGGAAAGGTCGTGACGGCAAACGGCATCGATTCACGCAGTTCATCGCGCAAGCGACTTTCAAATCGGCGAAACACAAAAAATCCTTTAGCGTAGCGACTTGGATTTTTTGTATGGAGCCTTTCTGCTTTGGGATTATCAAGGGCGAGCAGCCCTTGATTCGTGCCTCCCGCGCCTCGAAAGTAGCGGGCGCTTTTCTGGTACTCTTTTGTGCGCGCAAAAGAGTACATATCCGGCGGAGAAGAATTTTATAAAAGCGATATAGCCTTTCCCACGCGAGAACGCTCCGTGTGGGAAGTCCCATTCTCAATGTCTTTGCAATTTTCGTCTTTTTACAAGGGGCTGATTTGAAATATTCTCCCCTTTGAAACGCCGGAGGCCTTGTTGTTTCTCCGTCCCAGTTATGGTATACTTACTGGGTATCTGAGAATCAAATGGCCGATCGGAGCCATATAAAAGGATGTGAACCCATGGACGCACTGGAACAGGCACGCGCCGAGATCGACGCAGTGGATACCCAGCTTGCCGCACTGTTTGAGCGGCGGATGGCCGCTGTGCTGCAGGTGGCAGAATACAAAAGAGCCCACGGCCTGCCCATTTACGACGCCGCCCGCGAGACGGCAGTGCTGGAAAAGGCTGCGGCCCGCATTCAGTCTCCCGCCCTGCGGCCCTATTATAAGGATCACGTGCAGAACCTGATGGACGTGGCAAAGCAGTACGAAGCCGTGGTGCTGGGCCAGAACCGCGCCGCCTATCAGGGCGTGGAGGGTGCCTTTGCCCACATCGCCCTCCGGGCGCTGTTCCCCCACGCCGAGGCTGTGAGCTACCCCACCTGGGACGAGGTATTTGACGCGGTGGAACGCGGCGATGCCGCCCGGGGCGTTGTTCCCTTTGAGAACAGCCATGCGGGCGATGTTTCTGCCGTGCTGGATCTGTGCTATAATCACCCGGCGCTGTGGGTGGTGGATGTGTACGATCTGCCCATCTCCCAGAACCTGCTGGTGCTGCCGGGCACAAAGCTCGACCAGATCAAAAGCGTCTACAGCCATCAGCAGGCCATCGCCCAGAGCGAGACCTTTTTAAGGCAGTTCGGCCTGCCCGCCACTGCCATGGCCAACACCGCCATGGCCGCAAAGTTCGTGGCTGAAAGCGGCGATGCCTCCAAAGCGGCCATTGCAAGCGTGGAGACGGCGGCCCTGTACGGGCTGGAAGTGCTGGTGCCCAGCATCAACACCGACGGCGACAACACCACCCGCTTTATCGTGCTCAGCCGCGAAAAGCCCACCGGCGGCAACCGGTTCTCGCTGCTGTTCACGGTGGACAACAAGCCCGGCAAGCTGGGCGAGGTGATCCAGATCATCGGTGCCAGCGGCTTCAATATGGAATCCATCAAGAGCCGCCCCATGCCCCATGTGCCCTTTGAATATTACTTTTACGTCGAGCTGGTGGGCGACCCCACCGCCGATGAGACCGCCGCGCTGCTGCGCGAGCTTGACCGCACCTGCCGTACCGTGCGGCTGTTAGGAGTGTATACCAAATGAGTGAATTTATCGGAACCAAGCTGACCATGAATCTGGGCGAGCGCAGCTACGACATCATCGTGAAGAACGGCTCGCTGGAAAACCTGTACCAGTTCGCCCGGCTGGACCGCCGGGTGGCGGTTGTCACCGACAGCGGTGTGCCTGCGCAGTACGCCCAGATGGTGGCCGACCAGTGCAAGGACGCCCGCATCATCACGGTGCCTCAGGGCGAAGCCAGCAAGAGCTTTAAAATTCTGGAATCCGTGCTGCGCCAGATGCTGGAATTCGGCATGGGCCGCGGCGATCTGGTGATCGCCGTAGGCGGCGGCGTGGTAGGCGATCTGGCCGGTTTTGCCGCTTCCATCTACATGCGGGGCATCGACTTCATCAACTGCCCCACCACCACCCTTTCCATGATCGATTCCTCCATCGGCGGCAAGACCGCCGTGGATCTGGGCGACACCAAAAACATCGTGGGTGCCTTCTGGCAGCCCAAGCTGGTCATCGTGGACCCGGACACCCTTGCCACCCTGCCCCGCCGCCACTTCATCAACGGTCTGGCAGAAGCCGTCAAGGCCAGCCTGCTGGCAGACCCCGAGCTGTTCGCGATCTTTGAAAATGGCGACGTGGATGCCCAGATCGGCGAGATCATCTGCCGCAGCCTGCGGTTCAAGAAGAATATCGTGGAGCAGGACGAGACCGAGCAGGGGATGCGCAAGGCCCTGAATTTCGGCCACACCATCGGCCACGGCATCGAGGCCGTCAAGGGCATCAAGGGCCGCCGCACCGTGGGCCTTTACCACGGCGAGTGCGTGGCGCTGGGCATGCTGCCCATGATCGAATCCAAGGCATTGCAGAAGCGGGTGCGTGCGGTGTACCGCCGCCTCGGCCTGCCCACCCGCACCACCTACGATAAGGAAAAGGTGCTGGCTGAAATGCTGCACGACAAAAAGGCACAGAGCGGCCAGATCACCATTATCAAGGTGCCGGGGCTGGGCTGCTGGCGCGCCGAGACCATCCCGGTGGAGGGTCTGCGTCCCCTGCTGGGCATTGAGGAGTAAGCCATGAAAAATACATTCGGCAGCGACCTTTCGCTGACCATTTTCGGCGAGAGCCACGGCCGCGCCATCGGCGCGGTGCTGGACGGCATGGCCGCAGGCCTGCCGGTGGACGAGACCTTTCTCGCCGCCTGCATGGACAAGCGCCGTGCCCGGGGCGACGGCCTGTCCACCCCCCGGGTGGAAGCGGATGCCGTGCAGCTGCTGTCCGGCGTGGTGAACGGCCGCACCACCGGCACCGCCATTGCCCTGATGATCGAAAATACCAACACCCGCAGCGGCGATTACGCCAAGACCGCAGACCTTCTGCGCCCCGGCCACGCAGACTATACCGCCTATGCCAAGTACCACGGCTTTCAGGATGCCCGGGGCGGCGGGCACTTCTCCGGCCGGGTGACGGCCGCCCTTGTGGCGGGCGGCGCCATCGTGCTGAGCGCACTGCACCGTGCGGGCATCGACATCACCACCCATATCGCGGAGTGTGCCGGCATTGCGGACACCCGCTTTGCGCTGGACGATGCCGCACAGCTGGCTGCACAGGTGGAAGCCCTTGCCAGCAAGCCCGAGGGCTTTGCGGTGCTGGACGAGAGCGTAGAAGAACCCATGAAAGCCGCCATCCGTACCGCCGGAGCCGAGGGCGACAGCGTGGGCGGAATGCTGGAAACTGCCATCCTCGGCCTGCCGGCCGGCATCGGCGAGCCCTATTTTGACAGTGTGGAGAGCGAGATCGCACATCTGGCGTTCTCGGTGCCCGCCGTCAAGGGCATCGAGTTCGGCACCGGCTTCGGCTTTGCCGGAATGCGCGGCTCTGAAGCAAACGACGCCTTCCGCATGACGCCGCAGGGAGCAGTCGTCACTGCCACCAACCACAATGCGGGCGTCAACGGCGGCATCGCCAACGGGATGCCGGTGGTGTTCCGCACCGTGGTCAAACCCACACCCAGCATCTACAAGCAGCAGGACACGGTGGACTATCTTGCCAAAAAGGACGCACAGCTGTCCATTCAGGGCCGTCATGACCCCTGCATCGTGCCCAGAGCCGCCATCGTGCAGACCTGCGCCGCCGCACTGGCTGTGGGCGACCTGCTCACGGCACGCTACGGCGAGGCTTGGATGACCCACCCCACCAGCTTCCGGAAGGAGGACGAGTAAAATGGAATACGGACTCATCGGCGCAAAACTCGGCCACTCCTACTCCAAGATCATCCACGAGATGCTCTGCGGCTACCACTACGACCTGTGCCCTCTGCCCACGGAGGAAGAGGCCCGGGCGTTTCTGCAGCGGAGGCAGTTCAAGGCCATCAATGTCACCATCCCCTATAAGAAGCTGGTGATGGAATACTGTTCCTACATCGACCCGCGGGCCAAGGCCATCGGAGCGGTGAACACGGTGGTGAACAAAAACGGCCTGCTCTACGGATACAATACTGATTACATGGGCTTTGCCCACCTGTGCGACGCCCACGGCGTGAATTTTGCAGGCAGGACCGTGCTCATTCTGGGCACCGGCGGTACCCACAACACCACCAGCGCGGTGGCCCGGGACAAGGGCGCGGCAAAGGTGCTGACCGTCAGCCGCCATCCGGACCCGGAAAAGGGCGAGCTGAGCTATGCCGAGGCCGTTTCCAGCGGGGCGCAGATCGTGGTCAACACCACCCCGGCGGGCATGTACCCGAATGTGGGGGTGTGCAATCTGGACGTTGCCGCCATGCCGGGCCTTGAAGCTGTGGTGGATGTGGTGTACAACCCCGACAAGACCGAGCTCATCCTCCGCGCCGAGGAAGCGGGCGTGCCGGTGGCTGTGGGCGGCCTTGAAATGCTGGTGGCGCAGGCAGTGTATGCCGCAGAATATTTTCTGGACCGCAAGTTTGAGGATGCGCCGGTTGAGATCCGCCGCATCACCGCCGCACTGCGCCGGGATATGCTGAACATTGCTCTCATCGGGATGCCCTCCTGCGGCAAGACCACCCTCGGCAGGCTGCTGGCAAAGAGCCTTGGCCGCACCTTTGTGGACCTCGACGAGGAAATCGTAAAGACCGACGGCCGCAGCATCCCGGATATTTTTTCCGCCGAGGGCGAGGACGGCTTCCGCGCCCGGGAGACCGCCGAGGCCCGCCGTTTCGGCAGGGAGGGGCGGCAGCTCATCTCCTGCGGCGGCGGTATCGTGAAACGGCCCGAAAACCTGCGGGCGCTGCACCAGAACGGCGTCATTCTGTTCATCGACCGGCCATTGGATGCACTGACCGTGGGCGGCGGCAGACCGCTTTCTTCCAGCATGGACGCGCTGCGCCAGATGGAAGCCCAGCGCCGCCCGCTGTATCTGGCCGCAGCAGACGCCGTGATCCCCAACAACGGCACACTGGACGAAGCCCTGCGTGCCGCCATGGAGGCATTGGATGAAATTTTTGATTCTTAACGGCCCGAACCTCAATCTCATGCGCTGGTCAGAGCCGGGCGTGCCCGGGGAGCTGGACTACAACGCCATCATGGACTATGTGCAGGCAGGCTGTGAGCAGCTGGGCATCGAGACCGACTGCTGCCAAACGAACCACGAGGGCGACCTTGTGGACGAAATTCAGGCCGCAGCGGGCCGGGTGGACGGCATCGTGCTCAATCCCGGAGCCTACGCCCACTACAGCGTGGCCATTCTGGACGCCCTGCGCCTGTGCGGCGTGCCCGCCGTGGAAGTGATGCTGCACGCCCCGGACGAGCGGGAACCTTTCCGCAAAACGGACGTGATATCCTTTGGCTGTCAGGGCCACTTCATCGGGGAAGGCCCGCAGGGCTACCTGCACGCCTGCATCTATCTGGCCCAGCTGCTGCGCACCGACGGCTCCAGCAAGGCGCATATCGTGATGTAAAAACGAAAGGAAATTATCACTATGATCATCTCCACCAAAAAAGGGACTCCGAAGGACGAACTGGAAAAGATCGTTGACAAATTCGAGAAGCAGGGTCTGGACGTGACCCTCATCACCGGCAAGAACTACAACGTGTTCGGTCTGGTGGGCGACACCACCAAGATCGACGAACGGGATGTACTGGCAAACCCGTGGATTGACAACGTCACCCGCGTGTCCGCGCCCTATAAGCGTGCAAACCGCCTGTTCCACCCGGCAGATTCGGTCATCGACTGCGGCGGCGTGAAGATCGGCGGCAAGGAAAAGATCGCCGTCATGGCAGGCCCCTGCAGCATCGAGGGCGCAGAGCAGGCTCTGCGCATTGCACAGGGCGTCAAGGCCGGCGGTGCCACCCTGTTCCGCGGCGGCGCTTACAAGCCCCGCACCTCTCCCTACTCCTTCCAGGGCCTTGAGACCGAGGGCATTCTGGACATGGTAAAAGCCCGCGAGGCTACCGGCATGCCCATCGTCTCCGAGCTGATGAGCGAGGACCGCATCCCCGAGTTTGAGGAGTACGTGGACGTGGTGCAGATCGGTGCCCGCAACATGCAGAACTTCCAGCTGCTCAAGGCCGTGGGCAAGATGCACAAGCCGGTGCTGCTCAAGCGCGGCCTGTGCAACACCATCGAGGAGTGGATCATGAGCGCTGAGTATATCATGGCCGGCGGCAACGAGCAGGTCATCCTGTGCGAGCGCGGCATCCGCACCTTTGAAAAGTATACCCGCAACACCCTTGACCTGTCCGCTGTGCCCATCATCCACGAAAAGACCCACCTGCCCATCATCGTGGACCCCAGCCACGCCACCGGCAAGGCAAACCTTGTGGAGCCCATGATGATCGCCGCTGTGGCCGCCGGTGCCGACGGTCTGGAAGTGGAGGTCCACTACGACCCCCAGCACGCATGGAGCGACGGCGCCCAGTGCCTGACCCCGGACAGCTTCGCACAGGCCATGGCAAAGTGCCGTCAGGTGGCATGGGCCATTGGCCGGGATATGTAACGGCCTATGCTGGTAACGATTCAGAACGCGCGTCCCGTGGGCGGCACCATCACTGCCCCGCCCAGCAAGAGCATGGCCCACCGTGCAGTGCTCTGCGCCGCGCTGGCCGAAGGGCGCAGCCATATCACCAATCTGGAATTCAGCAAGGACATCTCTGCCACGCTGGGCGCAGCGGCACAGCTGTGCGCCCGTGTGCGCACCGGCGCAGACGATGCCGTGGTGGAAGGGCTGGGGCATTTTGTGCCCCTCGCCGCGCCGGTGGACTGCTGCGAGAGCGGCAGCACCCTGCGCTTTCTCATCCCCATCGCCAGCCTGACCGGACAGGCAGTTTCCTTCACCGGCCGCGGGCGGCTGATGGAGCGGCCCCAGTCGGTGTATGAAGCTCTGTACCGGGAGCAGGGCCTGCGGTTTGAGCAGAGCGCTGCCGGGCTGACCGTAGAGGGCGCACTGACCCCCGGCAGCTACCGGCTGGCAGGCAACGTGTCCAGCCAGTTCATCAGCGGGCTGCTGTTTGCCCTGCCGCTGCTGGCCGGAGACAGCACGCTGCACCTCATCCCGCCGGTGGAGAGCCGCAGCTACATCGACATGACCCGTGCGGTGCAGGCGGCCTTTGGCGTCGAGAGCCGCTGGCAGGACGAAAACACCCTTGTTCTCCCGGGCGGTCAGACCTACCACCCCTGCGATTATACCGTGGAGGGCGATTACAGTCAGGCCGCGTTCCCGGCGGTGCTGGGGGCCGCGTGCGGCGGCGTGACCATCACCGGCCTTGCCCCGGACACCCTGCAGGGAGACGCCGCCATTCTGGACATCCTGCGCCGGTGCGGCGCAAGGTTTACCCGCACGGCAGAGGGCATCTCTTTTGAAAAGGCCCCCCTGCACGGGGTGGACATCGACCTTGCGGACTGCCCCGACCTTGGCCCCGTGCTCATGGTGCTGGGCTTGTTGTGCGAAGGCACTACAGTCATCCGCAACGCAGAGCGGCTGCGCCTGAAGGAGAGCGACCGCATCGCGGCCATGGAGGCCGAGCTGCGCGCAGTGGGCGGCCTAGTGGAAAGCGAGGGCGGCACCATCACGGTGCAGGGCTGCGCGGACAGTCTGCACGCCCCGGCGGGCGTTTTGCACGGCCACAACGACCACCGTGTGGTCATGAGCCTTGCGGTGCTGAGCCTTGCCACAGGCATCCCCCTGACGGTAGATGATGCCGAAGCCATCACAAAAAGCTGGCCGAATTTCTTTGAGGCCATCAAGCCCTTGGGCGCGGAGGTGGAACATGTTGGATAAAACAAAGCGTTATCTCGTGGTGGGCCTTGGCCTGCTGGGCGGCAAGTACGCACTGGAGCTGACGAAAGCCGGCTTCCATGTGGACGGCATCAACCGCAGCGAGGGGCATCTGCAGTACGCCCTCAGCCACGGCTATATCGCCAGCGGCAAGACCCACGATTTTGAGGATCTGGTGCAGCAGGCCGACCATATCATCTTCGGTCTGTACCCCACAGCCCTGCTGGAGTGGTTCAAAACCTACGGGCATCTGCTCAAGCCCGGCTGCATTTTTACGGATGTGTCCGGCGTAAAGACCGGCCTTGTGGAGCCGGTGCAGGCCATGTGCCCGGCAGGGGTGGAGTTCATTGCCAGCCACCCCATGGCAGGCCGCGAGACTTCCAGCGTGGAGCACGCCGCCGAGGTGAATTTTGCCCCCGCCAACTTCATCATCACCCCCACCGAAAAGAACACCTCGGAGGCCATCCAGTGGGCAAAGGAGCTGGCCGGGGTGCTGGGCTTCCACCACATCTGCACCCTGACCGTGCAGGAGCATGACCGGATGATCGGCTACGTGAGCCAGCTGTGCCATGCCATCGCCGTGAGTCTGATGTGCGCCAACGACAACTCTTCGCTGTGCGAGTACACCGGAGACTCTTTCCGGGATCTGACCCGCATTGCACGCATCAACGATAAAATGTGGGCCGAGCTGTTTTTGTGGAACAAACAGAACCTGATCAGCGAGATCGACCAGTTCGATGCCGCTCTGCAGGAAATGCGCTCTGCTCTCGTGGCCGACGACCGGGATAAGCTGGAACAGATGTTCCGTCTTTCCACCCAGCGCCGTGCGGCCTTTGACAAAAAACTGCCCGAATAACCTGAATTTGGAAAGCCGGAGGTATTGCCATGCCCAAGCAGGAAGGCCAGAAATCCAAGCTTTTGACCCTTTTGCGCATCCTTGAGCAAAAGACCGATGAAGAACACCTGCTCAATGTTCCCCAGCTGGTGCAGCTGTTGGAGCAGCAGGGCATCCTTGCCGAGCGCAAGAGCATTTACAGCGATATCGACACCCTGCGCTCTCTGGGCTTTGACATCCAGCTGCAGCGGGGGCGCGGCGGCGGCTACTGGCTGGCCAGCCGCACCTTTGAGCTCTCGGAGCTCAAGCTGCTGGTGGATGCCGTGCAGGCCAGCAAGGTCATCTCTGCCCGCACCAGCAGAAAGCTCATCCACAAGCTGGAAGCCCTCTGCTCCGACTACGAGGGCTCGCAGCTGCAGCGTCAGGTGTATGTGGATGGCCGCCCCAAAAGTGACAGCCACACCCTGCTGTACAGCATCGACGCCCTGCACAGCGCCATCAACGCAGGCCGGATGGTGAGCTTCCGGTACAAAAAAGACGGCACCCGCACCGTGAGCCCATGGCGGCTGGCGTGGGACGGCGGGTGCTACTACCTCATTGCCTATCAGGACGAGAAAGAGCCTGCCGGCATCCGCAACTACCGTGTGGACCGCATGTCTGCCGTGACGGTGCTGGACGAGGCGCGCCGGGGCAAAGCCGAGTTCCGCCAGTTCGACCTGCCCGCCTACCTGCGCAAGCACTTCAATATGTTCGGCGGCACCGAATACCGGGTCACCCTGCGCTGCACCGCCGACCTTGAAAGCGCCATGCGCGACCGTTTTGGCAAAGTACCGGTCTTTGTTCCGGAAGAGGACGGCACCCACTTCCACTTTGACGTGCCGGTGTGCGTCAGCCCCCAGTTCTACGGCTGGGTGTGCGGCTTTGACGGCAAGGTGGAAGTGACCGCCCCCGCCGAGGTGCGGCAGGGGATGCGGGAAATGGCCCAAAAATTAGCGGAGATGCATCAATAACCGAAAAGAACGGCTCCTGCCCATTGGGTAGGAGCCGTTCTCATATATGGAAGTTATTCCTCAAATTCCAGATCGCCGGGCAAAATCAGATCCAGCTCTGCGTCCGGCTCTGCCACAAGGCGGCGGCTCTGGTGGAAGATGGCCTTTTCCAGCGTGTTGCGGGCAAGACGGCCGTTGCCGGCGGTGCGGCTGTCCAGCGCCTGACGGCGCTTGTAGTAGCCCAGCAGCGGGAAGGTGCAGCCCTCGGCAAGGCGGTAGCCCTTGCCCTTTGCCAGCACATTGGTGATGTCCAGCAGCTCGTCTGCCGTGTAGTCCGGGAACTCGATCTTGTTGGGGAAGCGGCTGGCAAGACCGCTGTTGGCAGTGAGAAAAGTCTCCATCTCCCGGGTGTAGCCCGCCAGAACGACCACCAGCTCGTCCCGGTGGTCCTCCATGCCCTTCACAAGGGTATCGATGGCTTCGAGGCCAAAGCTGTCCTGCTCGCCGCGGTAGAGGCTGTAGGCTTCGTCGATGAACAGCACGCCTCCCAGCGCGCTCTCGATGACGCTATTGGTCAGCGGGGCGGTGTGGCCGGTGTAGCGGCCCACAAGGTCGGCGCGGGTCACTTCCACCAGCTGACCGCCCTTCAGCGCGCCGATGGCCTTGAGGTACTTTGCCACCAACCGGGCAATGGTGGTCTTGCCGGTGCCCGGGTTGCCGGTGAAGATCATGTGCATGGAAAGGCTGGCAGTCTTGAAGCCTGCCGCCGCGCGGCGCTGCTGCACCTGCAGGTTATCCGCCAGACCGAACACATACTCCTTGACCGCCCCAAGGCCCACAAGGCTGTCAAGCTCTGCGCGGACCGCTTCCGCAGCCCCCGTGTACTCGGCGGGCAGCAGGGCAGACAGGTCGGCGGGGGCGGCATCGTTCAGTGCAAACTGCACACCCTCCGGCTTTGCGGTCAGGGTGACGGTGCCGGTAAGCTTTGCATCGGTCTGCAGGCAGTATTCACTCAGGGCACGGAAGATCTCATCACAGGCTTCCGCAAGGCCCGCTGCGCCCTTTTCTTTGGTGCACCGGGCTGCAACATAGTCCCGCACATCGGCCCCTGCACAGAGGGTCAGACCGAGGCGGGTGCTCACCTTCTGGGCCAGCGCATTCAGCTGCTGCGCCGCCAGCGTTGCAAGGTCCTCGCGGGCAAAGGCGCTGGTGGCGCACACATCGCCCACCGCCGCCACAAAGGGCGCACCGAACTTATCTGCCAGCGCGTCCCGGCCCTTGCGGGAAAAGAAGATGAGGTACTTGCCGCAGGGGGTGATGCTGCTCACTGCGCCCGGAGCCAGCGCCGTGCCCGCATCCACAAGGATGCCCTCCTTGTTCACCAGATACCGGCTGGAAAGCGGCGCACTGCCCTTGACGGCCAGATCGGACAGCGTTTTCAGGAAGCCGGGATGGCAGCTTTCGTAGTGCTCAAAGATCACGATCTCCCCGGGTGCGTGCAGGGCCGCATACAGATCCTGCAAAAACAGCTTTTCCGCACCGGAATTGGGGTAGAGGGCAAGATCCACCACCGCGGTTTTGTCGCTCTGCAACAGGCCCCGCGCCGCCATGATGCGGGCGGTCTCTGCCAGCGCAAAGTGCCGCCCGGTGCCCGCACCTCCGCAGATCAGGATCACGTTGCGTGCCGCAGGGCGCTCGGTGCCCAGCACAAAGGGCCGGCGCATGGCGCGCACCACGCTGTCCACAAAGGCGTCCTGCCCAAGCACGGTCTTTTTTACCTCGGCGGCAAGGCCCTCAAAGCTGCCCAGCTGCTCTGCGGGCAGGTCTGCCGTGCCTTTGGCAAGCAGGCCGTCGGCTTCCATATCCCGCAGCATCTGACGGCTGTCCTTCAGTGCAGACTGCACCGCGTCATCCTTCGTTCTGAGCTGGGCATTCTGCTTTTTGAGCAGGGCATCCAGCTGCTTCTGGTTTTCCAGCAGGGCAGCGTTCAGGTCCGGCACGGCTGAGGTCCCGGATTTCTGCGGCTTCGCCTCCGGCTGGGCGGTGCCGCCAAAGCGCGGCCTGCCCCCTGCACCGAACACACCGTTCATAAGGTTTTCCCAATCGTCGGTATATGCCATGGTTTGCCCTCCGTTTTTGTCGTTTTCTTCCAGTATAGTGTACCCGGACAGGTTTTGCAATTCCCTCTTGAAAAATCCACACCGGTTGTTTACACTTACTGTATGGAAAATAAGAAGAAGGAATGAAGGAAACCATGAGTGCCAGAACCCCCGCTGAACTGAAAGAACTGTTCGAGAGCGACACCTTTGCTCGGGACACCACCTGCACCGGGCCACTGGGGCCGGAGTATACCCTTTCCGGCACGCGGCTGCGTCTGTGGGCACCTACAGCTCAGAGCGTGTGTGTGAATCTTTACCGCAAGGGCAATGGCGGCGTGTGCATGGGTGCCCTGCCGCTGGAGCGGGGGCAGCAGGGGGTGTGGAGCATCTATCTGCCCGGCGACCAGCACGGACGATACTATACCTATACGGTCACAGTGGATGGCATTTCGCGCCAGACCGGCGACCCCTACGCCCGCGCTGCCGGTGTGAACGGCACCCGCAGCATGATCGTGGACCTTGCCCGCACCGCTCCCTCCGGGTGGGAGCGGGATGTGCGTCCGGTCATCCCACCGGAGCAGCGCGCAGTGTGGGAGGTGAGCGTGCGCGACTTCTCGCAGGACGCTGCCAGCGGCGTGCGCCCGGCATGGCGGGGCAAGTTCATGGCCTTTACCCAGCAGGGCACCACCCTGCACGGGGACGGCATCCACCCCACCTGCCTGAACTACCTCCGGCGTCTGGGCGTGAAGTATGTGCAGCTGATGCCCATTTTCGACTTTGGCAGCGTGGACGAGGCAAAGCCGCTGCTGCGGCAGTACAACTGGGGCTATGACCCCACCAACTACAACGTGCCCGAGGGCAGCTATTCCACCGACCCCACCCGCGGCGAGGTGCGCATCCGGGAGTGCCGGGAAATGATCGCAGCGCTGCACGCGGCGGGCATCGGCGTGGTGATGGACGTGGTGTATAACCACATGTACCGCAGCAAGAACCCGCTGAACGATACCGTGCCCTGCTACTTTTTCCGCCAGAACGAGGACGGCAGCTTTTCCAACGGCAGCGGCTGCGGCAACGAATTTGCCAGCGAGCGGCCCATGGCCCGGCGGTATATGATCGATTCCATCCTCTACTGGGCGCAGGAATACCACATCGACGGCTTCCGGTTCGACCTGATGGGCCTGTACGATGTGGAGACCATCAACGCCGTGCGCGCCGCGCTGGATGCGCTGCCCGGCGGGCGGGATATCCTGATGTACGGCGAGCCGTGGCAGGGCGGCGGCAGCCAGCTGCACCGGTACGAGGCCAACAAGGCCAATCTGTCCATGCTGAACGAGCGCATCGGCATCTTCTGCGACGACACTCGCGACACCATCAAGGGCGGCTGCTTCAACGCCCGGGAGCCGGGCTATGTGGAGGGCAGGCCCGGCAGCTTCTGGGACATCGGCGGTGCGGTAGCGGCATGGTGCCGCAGTGACCGTCTGCCGCCCCACGCGCCCAGCCAGATCGTGAGCTATGTTTCCGCCCACGACAACTTCACCCTGTGGGACAAGCTGCTTTTGGTACGGTACGAAAAGCCGGAGTTCACGGCGGCAGACGGCACAGCCCTTGCCCAGAACCGGCTGGCGGCGGGCATTTACCTGACCAGCTTCGGTCTGCCCTTCCTGCAGGCGGGCGAGGAGTTTGCCCGCACCAAAAAAGGGAAGGGCAACAGCTACCGCTCCTCGCCTGCGCTGAACCGGCTGGACTGGGAGCGGGCCGAAAAATACCATGCGCTGGTGGACTACTACCGCGGCCTGCTGGCGCTGCGGGCAAGGTTCCCGCAGCTTTCCAGCACCGACCCCCACGCGCCGGATGCCCTGCACTTTTTCTCGCTGGAGCAGCCGCTGGTGGGCTGGCTCCTGCCGGCACAGTGGGGCGATGGTGCGGCATGGCAGGCGCTGTGTGTGTGTTCTACAACCCCACCGATGCCGGCAGGACCGTGCCGCTGCCGGTTGGGCGCTGGCAGATGCTGAGTGACGGCATTTCCTCCAGCCTGTGGCGCGGCCCTGCAAGGGTGTACGAGCACGAAGCCGTGCTCATGTCTTACAGCGCAACCATCTTCGGGCAGGTATAAGAATCATCTGAATACGCAAAAAGGCTCCGGCAACTTTCGCTGCCGGAGCCTTTTTCAGATGCAGTTATGCCAGATCTTCGCCGTTAGTGGCAATGACCTTCTTGTACCAGTAGAAGGAGTCCTTCTTCTCGCGGCTCAGGTCGCCGGTGCCATCGTCAAACTTGTTGACATAGATGAAACCGTAACGCTTAGCCATCTCGCCGGTGGAAGCGGACACCAGATCGATGCAGCCCCAAGGGGTGTAGCCCATCAGGTCTACGCCGTCCTTGACGGCCTCGGCCATCTGCTCAATGTGCTGGCGCAGGTAGTCGATACGGTAGCTGTCGTGAATCTTGCCGTCCTCGGCCTTCACATCGTGCGCTCCCAGACCATTCTCCACCACCATAAGCGGGATCTGATAGCGGGCATAGATCTCATTCAGTGTGTACCGCAGGCCCTTTGGATCGATCTGCCAGCCCCAGTCGGAAGCTTTAAGGTAAGGATTTTTCACGCCGCCGAAGAGGTTGCCGCCCACGGTCTCGTCCGTTTTGTGGGTGGTCATGGCATTGGTCATGTAGTAAGAGAATGTATAGAAATCGACCCTGCCTTCTTGGAGGATCTCTAGATCCTCGGGGCCCATCTCAAGCTTGATGCCATTTTCATCCCAGAAGCGCTTTGCATAATAGGGGTACTCGCCGCGAACCTGCACGTCGCCGCAGTACCAGTTGAGGGTCTGCATCATCTGCTGATTTTTCAGCACGTCGTCCGGGTCACAGGTGAGCGCATAGCTTGTGCCAAAGGCGATCATGCAGCCCATCTTGAACTGGGGGTAATGGTCGTGGGCGTACTTGACAGCTTCGGCGCTGGCCACGAACTGATGGTGTAAGGCCTGATACCGGGTCTGCATCGACGTGTTGCTGCTGAACGCCGGGCCTTCGTAGCCCTTGCAGGTGCCCAGAGAAGCAATGCCGCCCATGGTGCCAACGTTGATCTCGTTGAAGGTCAGCCAATACTTCACCTTGTCCTTGTAGCGCTCGAAGATGGCTTTGCAGTAGTTCATGTAGAACTCGATCAGCTCACGGGAGGCCCAACCGTTGTATTTTTCCACCAGAGCGTAGGGCAGCTCATAGTGGCTGATGGTGACGAGAGGCTCAATGCCGTGCTTTTTGCAGCAGTCGAACACGCGGTCGTAGAACTCCAGACCCTTTTCGTTTGGTTTGGTCTCCCAGCCCTTGGGGAAGATGCGGGTCCAGTTGATGGAGGTGCGGAAAGTCTTGAAGCCCATCTCGGCAAAGAGGGCAATGTCCTCTTCGTAGTGGTGGTAGAAGTCAATGGCTTCGTGGCTGGGGTACAGATACTTATCCTTCTGGATGACCGGAGTAATGAGTTTAGGCTGGGTGTGGGAACCATTGGTGCACATATCGGAAACAGACGGGCCTTTGCCGTCTACGTCCCATGCGCCCTCAAACTGGTTGGCGGCACATGCGCCGCCCCACAGGAAATCGTCTCGGAGAATGCTCATTTGTCTGCTCCCTTTCTGTTTTTTAGTCAATTACTTGGTCTCGGGGTCCTTATAGGTCACGAACACGATAGCAAAGGTAGCCACAACGGTCAGCGCGGTCACGATGATGGAAGCGATCATGCCGCTCAGGTCATTGACGCCCACAGGGACATAGGCGGTGTACTGGAAGATGCCCATGCCTGCCAGCTGGTATTGGGTGACGCCCAGAGCCATCAGGACAGCGCCTGCGATGCCGGAGGTGATGCAGGTGATGACAAAAGGTTTCTTAGTGGGCAGGGTCAGACCGTAAATAGCAGGCTCGGTGATGCCGACCAGACCAGAAATGAAAGCCGGGGGGCACAGAGAACGGGTCTTTTTGTTCTTGGTCTTGGCCCAGATAGCGCCGACAGCACCCACCTGTGCAAAGGTGCAGGGCAGAGCACCCACCAGCAGACGGGTGGAACCGGTGCTGAACAGCTCAACGATGGCGATGGGGCCGAGGGCTGCGTGCATACCGAACATGACCAGCACCTGATACAGAGCGCCGATGCCGAAGCCGGTCAGAATCTCAGAAATGCCGGCCAGCCACTTGAAGAAGTTTGCAACGCCGCTGCCCAGAACAGAAGCGACCGGGCCGATGACCCACAGGGTCAGGCAGAAGGTGACAAGGCTGGTGACAAGCGGCACACCGAACAGTGCAATAGAATCAGGAACGATCTTCTTGACGACCTTCTTCTCAAACCATGCGGCAAAGGCGATGGCGCAGATGATGGGGATCACAGAGTTGGTGTAATCACCGGAAGTAGGCATGATAACGGGGATGCCGAACAGGGAGTCGTGCAACACTTCACTGCTGGACAGCAGAGAGGGGTACACCAGACCGCAGCCGATGAGCATGGCTTCCATCGGCTCAATGCCGAACCGCTTTGCCGAGGTGTAGGACAACAGAACGGGCAGGAAGTAAAACATGGCGTCAGCCAAAGAGTACAGGATGTTATAGGTGGAGCCGCTGCCGTCCATCATGCCCAGAGTGGCTAGAATGGTCAGCACGCCCTTGATGATGCCGGAAGCTGCCATGACGCCGATAATCGGGGTCAGCACGCCGGAAATGATGTTGACGAACCAGTTGAAGGGGTTGAACTTTTCCTTTTTCTGTTCCTTCGGGGCTTCCTCGGCGGCAGATCCGTCTTCGTTCACAGCGCCGCCCGGGGTGATATGGCCCACGGTGCACACGGCATCGTACACATCCGACACCTGATTGCCGATGACGACCATGTACTGACCGCCTGCCTGCATGACTTTGATCACGCCGTCGGTGGATTCCAGAACTTCCTTGTTTGCCTTGCTCTCGTCCTTCAGCTTGAAGCGCAGTCGGGTGACGCAGTGGGTGAGCGAGTTGATGTTCTCCTTGCCGCCCACATTCTGGATGATAATGCGCGCAAGGCCGTCGTATTTACTAGCCATAAGCCAATTCTCCTTTTCACGTTTTTCGTATGCCTGTTCGGTCAGCTCAAGGCGCAGCCGCCCGTTGCGCAGACTGACGGATGCCGCAAACGGCAGAGCCGTCAGCGCCGCAGGGTCCGCAAGGCTTTCGTCCTTGAGCGTCATGGAAATGCGGCTGCCCCGCCGGGTGGTGGAGACCACGTTCGTCTCGCCGCCCACAAGGGGGAGCAGCTGTTCCAGCAATGCCTGCTGTTCTTTTTCCTGCATGAACCGCACTTCCTTTCCGTTCGGGCACACAAAAGGTGTCCTTCATCAAGATGCAATAAAACTATATATAACACACCACCCTCGCGCGCCGGGCAGCGGATATACCGTAAAAAAACAAAAATCACCCAATTCGCAAAAGGATACAGCACGGCGCGGGGCCAGTCTGCGTTCTTTTCGAGCTGGGTGACGCCCCATGAACTTTGCACGGGTAACGATCCGAATTCTCGGGATGTTCAGTTGTCAGAGAAAATTTACTCCTCCGCCGTGCGTTCGCAGCACACACGGTGGATGTGCATGATGAGGTAAAGCTGTTCCTCCTTGCTGCAGGGCCAGCCGTAGGTGGCAGTGAGAAAATCGTTGATCTGCTGCACACAGGCATAGATCTTCGGGTATTCGCGGCTCACCGTGCGGAACATGGAGTCCATGCCGGTGTCGCCGCTCAGCGGCTTGCCGTGCATCATCCGCTGTACGAGGTACCGCAGATGCATGGCAAAGCGGGAAAAGCTGAAGCTGTCCTTGTCCAGCTTCACCGAGAGGTTTTTTTCCACCAGAGCCGAAATTTCGGACACAACCTTTGCGGTCAGGATGGTGGAGTGCATGTCGCCTACCTCGGATTCCGCCGTGATGAAGTGCATTGCAATACTCACAGCTTCCTCGTCGGGCAGCTCAACGTGCAAAGTATCCCGGAGCTGGTGCAGGGCCTGCTTTGCAAGGCTGTATTCCTGCGGGTACAGGTGCCGGATATCATAGGCAAGCGGTGTCTGGAGGACAATGCCGTCCCGGCAGCGCTGAATGGCAAAGTTCAGGTGGTCGGCCAGCGCGTAGGTCAGGTTCGGGCTCAGGGAACAGTCCAGCTCGTCCTGTGCGTTGGCGGCGATATCGTCCGCAACGAGGAACACCTCGCCGGGAATTTCCCGCAGCAGCTCAAAATACTTCTCATTCACATCGTAGAAGGTGCGCTGCACGCTGGAAAGATCGTTCAGCTCGTAGGGCATGGCGGGAAAGCCGATGCCTTTGCCAAACACCACAAGTTCGCGGCCTTTTGCGTCCCGGGCCAGAGCAACGTTGTTGTTGATCTTTTTGAAAATCTGCATCTCCGGCACGCTCCATCCGCAAAAATTACAAAGAAAAAACTCCCCCTGTGGTTATACTTACACCACACCCCATAAGCCACCTAAAAACAGCTCCCAGGGATTCAGTGTGCAAGTAATGCCTCATGGAGAGTAACAATCTTGTAAATCTATGTTACCGCAGGAACGCGAAATTGTCCAGATGGCATTGTTCACAAAAAATTTATAGCAGATTTGTAGAACATAGCAAAATGACTCTGCCGAGTACAAAAAAGCGGCAGCAGACCACTTGCAAAGGTCTGCCGCCGCTTTTAAAAGCTTTATTCTGAGCTTCAGCTGTTGGAAGCTGTCTTTTCGCCCAGCGTCACATTGACCGTCTGCATCTGGCCTTCACGCGCAATGGTGATGGAGAGGGTGTCGCCTGCGGCATGCTTCTGCATCAGGGTGCCAAGGTCGTCTTTCGAGGCGATCTCGGTGCCGTCCACGCTCACGATGCGGTCTCCGGCCTGCAGACCCGCCTTCTCGGCAGGGCCGCCCTTGACCACCTCCACAACGTAGACGCCGTAGGCGTTCACGCCCAGCTGGGCTGCGGTCTGTGCATCCTCAACGGCCAGATAGGTGATACCCAGATAAGGCCGTCCGGTCACATAGCCGTTCTCCAGCAGCTCCTGCGCCACCTTGATGGCGTCGTTGATAGGGATGGCAAAGCCCAGACCCTCGGCGTCGCTGGAAGAGGATTTTGCGTTCACAATGCCGATCAGCTCACCGTTCATGTTGAACAGGCCGCCGCCGGAGTTGCCGGGGCTGACCGAAGCATCCATCTGGATCAGGGACATGGTGTTCACAGAACTGCTGCCCTGAATGGTGACGCTGCGGTTCAAAGCGCTGATCATGCCGCCGGTGACGGTGCCGCCCAGCTCACCCAGCGGGTTGCCCACAGCCATCACGCTCTGGCCCACCTTCAGGCCGTCGCTGTTGCCCACGGTGGCGGGGGTCAGGCCGTCGGCGTCGATCTTGATGACCGCAATATCGCTGGTGGTATCCTCGCCCACGAGGGTGGCGGTATAGTCCGTATCACCAATGGTAACGGTGATGGTAGAAGCGCCGTCCACCACGTGTGCGCAGGTGAGGATGTAGCCGTCCGAGCTGATGATGACGCCGCTGCCGGCGCCGCTTTCCACCTGATTCTGGCCGTACCACGACCACTGGGAATAGACCACCTGCTCGGTGGTAATGACCACCACGCTGGGGCTGACCATATCGGCCACCTGCTCGGTGGTCAGGCCGGTGCCGGTGCTGGACGCTGCGGCGATGCCGCTGTCCGCGCTGTCGGAGCTGCTTGCCGTGGAGGAAGGTGCCACCTGCTGGATGACCACCTTACCACTGCCGCCGAACTTTGCGCCCACAAAGCCGCCGGCAAAGCCCATGGCTGCGGCCAGCACCAGCGCCACCGCACTGCGTGCGATGCGCCTGCCGGTGCCCTTCTTCTTTTTGCGGGGCGGCTTTGCGCCGGTCTGCGGCTGCTCCGGCTGTACCGGCGGCGTGGTGCCGCCTGCTCCGCCGGCCGTCTCAGGCTCTGCTGCGCATGCCTCCGGCTGCGGGTCATTGTACTGGTTGGCGGTATTCATGCCGCTGCTGCCCACATTGGGATAGCCGGTGCCGCCTTCGGGTCTATTCTGAGAGGAATAATCATATTCCCACTTGTTCTCGTTGCCCATGTTGATACTTCCTTTCCGTAGAGGATCTGCCCACAGGAGCCACGCTCCTTTGAACTGTTCTCATTGTAGCGGACAATTGTGAAAATCAATCGCTTGCGCAGTGAAGAAACTGTGAAATAAAGACACACTTCCTGCCCTTGACAGCAGCCCCCGCACTTGCTATTTTAGAAGCAGATTCAGGAGGGAACACACCATGGACCTGCACCGCACGAAGGAGGGCTTTGCCCTTTACAAGGAGAAAACACAGATCGGCTTTTGCACCCTGACCCCGGCCCCGAAGGGGGCCGCCATCGCCGCCCTTTGCATCCAGCCCCAGTGGCGGCGCAAAGGGTACGGTTCCTATTTTCTAAAAGAAATCTTGCGCAGCTTTGCCGGATATGACCGCGAGCAGGCCACGGTGTTCACCGCCCCGCTGCCTGCCGATGCCGCAGAGCTTGCGTTCTGGGCAAGGTTCGGCTTTGCGGCAGAGGGGCCGCAGCTGGTGCGCCGCCGCACCCCGGACCTGACAGCCGTCCGGTTCGTGCAGGACTTTTTAGCCGCACGGCTGGGCCGCCCGCGCCTTTGCATCGATGCCACCTGCGGCAACGGCGGCGACACGGCCTTTCTGTGCGGGCTCACCGCCCCGGAGGGCAGGGTGCTGGGCTTCGACATCCAGCCCGAGGCCATTGCATCCACCCGGAAGCATCTGGAGCAGCTGGGCGTGCCCGCCTCCCGGTATGAGCTGCACTGCCAAAGCCACGCAGACCTTTTACAGGTTGTGCAGCCCGGTACGGCAGATGCGGTGATGTTCAACTTTGGCTGGCTGCCCGGGGCCGACCACGCAGTGTTCTCCACCGCACAGAGCAGCATCCCCGCCCTGCAGGCGGCTTTGGAAGCCGTGCGGCCCGGCGGCGTGGTAAGCGCCATCCTCTACAGCGGGCAGGTCATCGGCACAGACGAAAAGCAGACGGTGCTGGAATATCTCCGGGCACTTCCGCTCAAAAGTTTTACCGTTCTGGTGTGTGATTTTGCCAACTGGGCCGAAACCGCGCCTCTGCCCTGCATCATCCTGAAAAAATAACGAAAACACTTGCATTATGGAGCGTTTTCGGATAAAATAGGGTGCGTATGTGTAAAAATATACTTCTTCCGTCACGGCTGACGCCGTGACGGAAGGAGTTCCATCCATTTCAGGAGAAATAATAGTTTATGACAAATCGTGAAGAAATCGAGCGCCGCCGGACGTTTGCGATCATCAGCCATCCCGACGCCGGTAAGACCACTCTGACCGAAAAGCTGCTGCTGTACGGCGGAGCCATCAATCAGGCAGGCTCCGTCAAGGGCAAGCAGAGCGCAAAGCACGCCGTGTCCGACTGGATGGACATTGAGAAGCAGCGCGGTATTTCCGTCACCTCCTCTGTCCTGCAGTTCAACTACGCGGGCAAGTGCGTGAACATTCTGGACACCCCGGGCCATCAGGACTTCTCGGAGGATACCTACCGCACCCTGATGGCGGCAGACTCTGCCGTCATGGTCATCGACGCCGCAAAGGGTGTTGAGGCCCAGACCATCAAGCTGTTCAAGGTGTGCACCCTGCGCCACATCCCCATCTTCACCTTCGTCAACAAGATGGACCGCGAAGCCCGCGACCCCTTTGAGCTGATGGAGAACATCGAGGAGATTTTGGGCATCAAGACCTACCCCATGAACTGGCCCATCGGCTGCGGCAAGGAGTTCAAGGGCGTGTTCGACCGCAACACCTGCAAGGTGCTGGCATTTTCCAGCGACGGCCGCGCCAACGGCGTGAAGAAGGTGGATGAGACCGAGGCTGAGCTGGGCGATCCCGCACTGGACGAGCTGCTCACCCCCTATCTGCACCAGCAGCTGGTGGATGAGATCGAGCTGTTGGACGGCGCTGCCGAAGAATTTGACCTCGACAAAGTGCTGCGCGGCGAGCTGAGCCCCGTGTTCTTTGGTTCTGCTCTGACCAACTTTGGCGTGGAGCCTTTTCTGGAGAACTTCCTGCGGCTCACCCCCACCCCGCTGGCCCGCGTGGACAGCCTGACCGGCGAGACCGTGGACCCCTGCCGCGACGAGTTCTCGGCATTCATCTTTAAGATCCAGGCCAACATGAACAAGGCCCATCGCGACCGCATCGCCTTTATGCGCATCTGCTCCGGCAAGTTCGAGCGCGGCATGGAGGCCTTCCATGTGCAGGAGGGCAAGAACATCAAGCTGGCCACCGGCACCCAGCTGATGGCGCAGGACCGCGCCATCGTGGACGAGGCCTACGCCGGCGATATCATCGGCCTGTTCGACCCGGGCATCTTCTCCATCGGCGACACCCTGTGCACCGGCAAAAAGAAGGTCCAGTTTGCAGGCATCCCCACCTTCTCGCCGGAGCACTTTGCCCGCATTGAACAGAAGGACACCATGAAGCGCAAGCAGTTCGTGAAGGGCATGGAGCAGATCGCGCAGGAGGGCGCCATCCAGATCTTCCGCGAAGTGGGCGGCGGCATGGAAGAAGTGGTGGTCGGCGTGGTCGGTGTGCTGCAGCTGGAAGTGCTGGAGTACCGCCTGAACACCGAGTACAACGTGGAGATCCGGATGCAGCAGCTGCCCTTTGAGCAGCTGCGCTGGGTGCAGAATGACCCCGACACCTACAACCTGCGGGATCTGGACCTGACCAGCGACACCAAGGCTGTGGAGGATATGAAGGGCAACCGCCTGCTGCTGTTCACCTCTGACTGGGCCGTGCGCTGGGCCGAGACCCACAACGAAACGCTGAAACTGAGCGAGTTCGGCAATATCTGAGTCGAAAGAGAGCTGCGGTGCGGGAATATCCTGCAGCTGCGGCTCTTTTTTCATAAAGCACAAAAAATACAACAAAGAATGCCAGTTACGGAATGAGATGCTCCCATTGCGGGGAACACTGCTGGCATGGAGGGAAGTATATGCAAAACATCAACATTGGCAAAAGCGGCATTCAGGTGCCGTTTCTGGGCATGGGCACCTGGGCCATCGGCGGCGGCTCCTGGTGGGGCGACAACGACGACGCCCTGTCGGTAAAGGCTATCCAGACTGCTGTGGAGCAGGGCATCCAGTGGATCGACACCGCTCCCATCTACGGCCTGTACCACAGCGAGACCGTGGTGGGCGAGGCCATGAAGCACATCGACCGCGACAAGGTGGTGCTTTCCACCAAGTGCGGTCTGGAGTGGCGGCACGAGACGCCGGTGCTGCACAAGGTCGTGGACGGCACTGCCGTCTACCGTGACCTGTCTGCCCAGAGCATCATCGAGGATGTGGAGGACAGCCTGCGCCGCCTGCACACCGATCATCTGGATGTGTTGTACACTCACTGGCAGAGCCCCGATTTCGGCATCTACCCGCTGGAAGAGACGGTGGAGGCCATGATGAAGCTGAAGGAGCAGGGCAAGATCCGTGCCATCGGTGCTTCCAACGTGACCGCAGACATCATCCGCGGCTACTGCAAGTATGGTCAGCTGGACGTCATTCAGGAAAAGTACAGCCTGCTGACCCGCCGCGTGGAAAAGCAGCTGCTGCCCACCTGCAGGGAGCTGGGCGTTTCGGTGCAGGCATACTCTCCGCTGGAGCAGGGCCTGCTGACCGGCAAGGTGACCATGGACACCACCTATCCCGAGGGCAGCACCCGCAACTCCAACCCCAGCTTCCAGCCCGCCCGCCGGGCACAGGCGCTGGACATGCTGGCAAAGTGGGGCGACCTGACCGAAAAATACGACTGCTCTCTGGCACAGCTGGTCATCGCCCTGACCGCCCGCATGATCCCGGGCCTGCATGTGCTGTGCGGTGCCCGCACCCCGCAGCAGGTGATGGACAACGCCGGTGCACTGAACATCAAGCTGGACGGTGCCGATGCCGTCCGCATGAAGTGGGACGTGGATGCCATTTCCTGATGGGTTGACCATTTGAATGGCCTCCGCTTCGCTCTGGCCATATCATATTTAGAAGAATTATTCTTTTATGTTTGGGTTCTGAAAAGCCTGCGGGCTTTTCAGGACCCTTTTTTCACGCAAAAGATCGAAACCGGCAGATGATGCCGTTTTTCTTTATGACTCTTTCTGTGAAAATGCAATGCCGGACAGCCCGCAGGCCGTCCGGCATTGCTCTTATAAAATAAAAATTACGCTGTTCATGGCCAGAGCAAAGCGGAGGCCATTTAAGATCGTCAGCCGTTCTCCTTCCAGAACAAACCGCCGGAGGTCTGGAACAGCGGCCATGGGTTCACGCTCTTGCTGCCAAGCTTGAAGTCCATGGTCAGCTCCTCGCCCAGCACGCCCACGGCCTGCCCCTTTTCCACCGTTTGCCCGGCAGAGACAGAAAGTGCCTGCAGCCCGTACAGGTAGCTGCGCATCCCGCAGCCGTGGTCGATGACCACCGTGTTTCCGGTGAGGGCCAGCTCTGCGGCCAGCACCACCACGCCGTTTGCCGGGGCGCGGCAGGGCTCGCTGGGAATGGTGTAGAGCTTTGTGGAGTTGGAGCGGCTGCCCTGCCGGCCGTTGACCACCCTGACCTGACCGTAATCCACCAGTGTGGTGTAGCTTTCCACAGGGTTCACAAAGCCGCCCTGCCAGAGCTTTTCCCGGGCGGGTGCTTCGTACAGGCCCCAGACCGCATTGCGGAACTGGGTGTTCGCCGCTTCCGATGCATCCGGCTCCGGCTCCACATCCACCGTGCCGAAATCTCTGGGCAGCACGATGATGCTGCGGCTGACCGTCTCGCCGTTCACGGTAATGTTCACCTCATGCCCGCCGGAGGAAGCGTTGTAAGCCGCCGGGATATAAGCCCGCCAACCATCCGGTGCACGCACACACTGCACATTGCCGAGGTCTGTTTCCACCGTGGGGGCCGCATCGCCGGTCATGCCGGAAATGCGCAGGCCCACCACGCCGCCCTGCTCTATCCGCTCGGCCGAAAGCTCTGCCTCTGCGCTGGCCTGCAGGGTGAACCGGAAGGCATAACGATACCAGCCGGTGGGCTTTGCGGGCTTTTCCAGCCTCAGATTCCTGCGCACAGCTCCGGTGCTGCCGCCCTCGAACTGCATCACGGTGCCGCCCTCCGGCACCCGCCAGACGGTCAATTCGGCCTTGTATTCGCCATTGGCCGGGAACAGAAAGCTCTCGTATTCACTGGCTGTGCCCGTGAACACCGTCTCGCCGGAAGCCGTCCGGATGGTCAGGGTGGTATAGACGGACCAGTCCGGCAGGGTGAGGGCCGGGTGGGCCGTGTACAGGATGCCCAGCTTCTGCACCGTGAGGGTCGCCGGGCTGGCGAACACCTTATCCAGCTGTCCGCCGATCAGCGGCACCTGCCAGCAGGCTCCGTTGCTCTCCAGCGCTTCGGCGCCGAACTGCGCCGCACTGTCCGGGCAGCTGCCCTCGGTGGTAAAGGCGTAGCTCACCCCCATCACCGCCCCCAGAAACACCCCGACGCCCAGCACCACACCCACGAGCCAGAGCAGAAAACGCTTCATGATGTACTCCTTCCGCAACGCTGTTTTTCTGCATCCCGCCGATAAAAACAGCTTCTATGTAACAAAAAGGGCGCACCGAAACAGTCTTGTGCAGACTGCCGGTGCGCCCGAAAGGTCTTTTGCAGTTCAGGGATTATTCTGCGGCGTCCTCGGCAGGGGCAGAATCCTCAGCGGGAGCAGCGGGCTCAACGGTCTCAGCATCGTCCTCGCCGAACAGCAGACGCTCGTACTCGTCCAGTTCCTTCTCACGGCGGTGCAGATAAACAGCAACAGCGGCAAGGGCACCGGCAACAGCAGCCAGAACAGTGATCACAGCGACCAGGCAAGATTTCTTCATAGGTTCGTACACTCCTTTTTTGATTGAAACGGTGTTTCAGCTTTTATCCAGTGCTTGTTGGCTTTTATTATACCCGTTCCTGTCAAAAATTACAACCATTCAGGTCAAAAAGGCCGAAATTTCATACCATAAGCTTCTTATATGACTTAAATGCACCGGGCAGGGTATACTCCGCCTGCAAAGCTTCCCGGCTGGCCCAGACGCAGCCCGCCGGGGCATCTTGGGCAGGCAGATGCAGCAGGATGCCGCTCATGTGCCACTCGATATGGCTGAAGATATGCTTTGCGGCGGGCAGGGCGTCCGGCGCAGCGCAGCCCGTGTCCAGCCCCATGGCCCGCAGACGGGCAAGGACCTCTCCGGCAGCAAGGGCTTCGCCCTCCCACAGCACCGGCTGCCACAGCCCGGCCAGCAGGCCTTTTGCGGGGCGCTGCTGCAAAAGGAAGCCCGCCGGGCTTTCCAGCAGGGCCAGTGTCACCGGCTCCATGCGCCGGGGCTTTGGCGCAGCTTTATGGGGCAACTCCGGCGCGGTGCCCGCCGCCCGGGCGCGGCAGACTGCCGCCAGCGGGCATTTTTCGCACAAAGGCGCACCGTTCGGCACACAGACCAGCGCCCCCAGCTCCATGAGGGCCTGATTGTAGTCGCCCGCAGCGTCCGGCGGCTGATGCTCCATGACCCGGGCCGTAAAGGCCTTTTTCACCGCCGGTTCGGTGACGACGGCAGGGTCGTTATACAGGCGGGAAAACACCCGCAGCACGTTGCCGTCCACCGCCGGCACCGGGATGCCGAAGCTGATGGAGGCAATGGCCCCCGCCGTGTAGTCCCCGATGCCGGGCAGAGCCCGCAGGGCATCGTAGTCGGCGGGCAGCTGTCCGCCGTACTGCTCGCAGACGATGCGTGCAGCCTTTTGCAGGTTGCGCACCCGGCTGTAGTAGCCAAGGCCCTCCCACAGCTTGTGCAGCTTTTCCTCCCCGCATGCGGCAAGGGCCGGGATGTCCGGCAGGGCGGCGAGAAAGCGTTGGTAGTAGGGCAGCGCCGCCGAGACCCGGGTCTGCTGCAGCATGATCTCGCTGAGCCATACATGGTAGGGGCTGGGGTCGGTGCGGAAGGGCAGGCTGCGCTGGTTTTTGTAGAACCAGTCCAAGAGTGCGGGCGAAATGTTTTCCACTTGTTTTGTGCTCCTTGTTGAAAAGTCGGGCATCTTTCTGATTTAGAATTGCCTCCGCTTTGCTCTGGCAATCATAGCGGTAAAATTTTTATAGAAAGCGATCCCGGAAAGTCTGTGGACTTTCCGGGATCTCACTTTCACAGGTAAGGCCGCTGCGGTCAACAGCTGTATCATTTTAAAGCAGCAGTTTCCGGATACGGCCCCTTGCGTGAAAATGTGTTTGGAGCGGCCCGCAGGCCGCGACAAACACGAATATTAAAAATTCATTCCGCTGAATATGCCCAAAGCGCAAGCGGAGGGCATTCAAATCGTCATACTCAGAATCCGTATGCGGTGCGGGGGAAGGGCAGCACGTCACGGATGTTCTGGATGCCCGTGAGGTACATGATCATGCGCTCGAAGCCCAGACCGTAGCCGGAGTGCTCCACGCCGCCGAACTTGCGCAGGTTCAGGTACCAGTCGTAGCTGGACTTGTCCAGACCCAGCTCGTCCATGCGGGTTGCCAGCTTGTCGTAGTCCTCTTCACGCTGGCTGCCGCCGATCAGCTCGCCGATGCCGGGCACCAGCATATCTGCGGCTGCCACGGTCTTGCCGTCGGCGTTCTGCTTCATGTAGAAGCTCTTGATCTCCTTCGGGTAGTCGGTGACGAACACAGGCTTCTTGAACACCACCTCGGTCAGGTAGCGCTCGTGCTCGGTCTGGATGTCCACGCCCCACTCCACAGGGAACTGGAACTTCTTGTTGTTCTTCTTCAGGATCTCGACGGCCTCGGTGTAGCTGATGCGGCCAAACTCGCTGTTTGCCACCAGCTCCAGACGCTCGATGAGGCCCTTGTCGATGAACTGATTGAAGAAGGCCATTTCATCCGGGCAGTTGTCCAGCACGTAGCGGATGACGTACTTGGTCATGGCCTCGGCAGTGTCCATGTAGCCGGACAGGTCGCAGAATGCCATCTCCGGCTCGATCATCCAGAACTCGGCGGCGTGGCGGGTGGTGAAGCTCTTCTCGGCGCGGAAGGTGGGGCCGAAGGTGTACACCTTGCCGAATGCCATAGCCATGGCCTCGGCTTCCAGCTGGCCGGAAACGGTCAGATTGACCGGCTTCTCGAAGAAGTCCTGGGTGTAATCCACAGTGCCGTCCTCGTTCTTGGGCACGTTCTCCAGATCCAGCGTGGTGACGCGGAACATTTCACCGGCGCCCTCACAGTCGGAGGCGGTCAGCAGCGGAGAGTGTGCATAGACGAAGCCGTTCTCCTGAAAGAACTTGTGGATCGCATAAGCGGCGGTGCTGCGCACCCGGAATGCGGCGTTGAAGGTGTTGGTGCGGGGGCGCAGGGTGGGCATGGTGCGCAGATACTCCATGCTCATCTTCTTTTTCTGCAGGGGATATTCCTCTGCGGGGCAGTCGCCCAGAATCTCCACGCTGTCGGCGTTCAGCTCAAAGGGCTGCTTTGCCTGCGGGGTGAGCACCAGCCTGCCCTTGATGCGCAGGCTGCTGTACAGACCGGTGTGGATGACCTCATCGTAGTTGGCCAGCTTGCCGGCTTCCAGCACCACCTGCAGGGTCTTGAAGCAGCCGCCGTCCGACAGGGCGATGAAGCCGATGTTCTTGGAGTCTCGGATGTTCTTTGCCCAGCCGCAGACGGTGATCTCGGTGCCGTCGGCGGGGGTGTTTTTGAACAGCGAAACGATCTCGGTACGTTCCATGATAGTTCTCCTTTATAACACAAAAAGACAGCTTTTTCTCCCTGAAAGTTCAGGGCGAACAAGCTGTCTTGTAATGTCCGCGGTGCCACCTGAATTACCGGAAGTGTCCGGTCGCTCACGCGCTCAAAAAAAGCGCTGTCCCCCTAACGCAGGACCTGCGGCGCACCTACTGGCGGCCCGTTCCAGAAGGCCGTGTTCAGCTTGCTGCTCCCGGGTGTTCGTTCGCGCGGCGCACGGGCGCGGCTCTCAGCTGTGCCGCACTCTCTGGGCCGGACGGCCCGCGCTACTTTTCCCGATCAAGGCATTTGACCTTTAAAAAATAGCACTTTGGCGGCGTTTTGTCAAGCACCGCCCAGCAATGCGGCGGCAAGGCCCTTTGCCGCCAGCTGCCCGGCGTAGAGGGCCTCGTTCAGGTTGTTGCCGTGCCCGCCGATCTCAATGAGCAGGCTGCCGGTGGTCAGGTCCTGATTATAGAACCGGTAGCTGAACAGCACCGGCCGGGTGAACCCGGGGTACATCTCCTCCATGCTGCGCTCCCACGCGGCAGCAAAGCGCAGGTTCTGCCGCCAGCCGGGCAGCCGGACGGTGGTGCCGTTGTCGCACCCGCAGATGATCATGACCTGCGCGGCCTGCCGCCCGTCCACCGTGCACACCGGGGCATAGCGGGAGCCGCTTTCGGTCTCGATGGCGTCCCGGTGGACGTCCAGCACCACCTTGATGCTGGGGTACCGGGCCAGATACTGCTGCACTACGGCCCGGCTGTTGGCATAGCTGCCGGTGTAGCTGGGGTAGTCGTTCAGGGTCTCGTCGTGCAGGGTGTTGATGCCCGCCGCATTGAGGGTGTCGGCCACCACGCGTCCCACCGCACACATGTTCACGCTGCAGTCGGTGCTGCGGGCACCGTCGCCGGGGGCGAACCACAGCCCTGCCGAAAGACGGTAGTCCTCGGTCGCGTGGGTGTGCATCACCAGCACCTGCGGGTCGGGGCTGTCCGGCTCGATGGCAAAGGGCAGCGGATTCTTGATCTCTGCCGCAATATCCGCTGCGTTCTGCCGGGTGTTGTTCTTGATGCTGCCCGCCCCGCAGGGGATGTACTTTTCGCCGCTGCCCTGCGGATATTGCTTTTCAATGATCTTCCCCGCGTCTGCCGGGCGGGCATCCTCCCCCAGCAGGGGCACAAGATAGTCCTCGATGCTGCCCGGCAGCGCCTGCACGGCCTGCGGCAGGGAAGAAGCGGGCCCTTGCGGTACGGACTCCGGCTCTGCCTGCTCCTGCACCGAGGATGCCGTTTCTCCTGCGGACTGCCGGCCCAGCCAGAGAAGGGTCTCGGTCATGGGCAGCGGTGCCGTGATGGCCGCTGCCAGCCCCAGCGCCGCGCTGCGGGCAAAGATGCATAGTGCGGCAAACAGCACTGCCGCTTCCAGAAATGGCCTGACCTGCCCCTGTCCCCGGGCGGGCAGCGGGGTCCTGCTGCGCATGGCGGCACCTCCTTCCGGCTGTTTTTATCATTGTATGCCGGGCCGGGTGCAAAATAGCGCAGAATCCCAAAGGGGCTGTGCACTTTTGGGCTGCAGCCGCCACGCTCTGCAAAAAACGTTTTCAGCCGGTCAGCCAGCACAGCTGCGCCACGCTCAGCCGGGGCTGCAGGGCCCGGTTGATGGCTGCTGCCAGCAGAGCCGAGCCGTGGGCAATGACGCTGTCCAGCGCCCGGGGCGTCACCACAAGATCCGCCCCCTCCTCCGCTTCCATCAGGGTGGGGATGCCCGCCGCGACCACCGGCACGCCCAGCATCCCGGCGTCCAGATGCCTTGCGTGGTCTGCCTGCGCCGGGTGCAGCCCGGTGTCCGAAAACTGGATGCTGCGGCCCAGACGCGCACCCTCGGTGCTGCATAGGCTGTCCACACAGATGAGGGCTGCAGGCCGCACCGCTTCCACCATTGCCCCGGCCAGCTGGCACAGGGTGAGCCCGGTGCTGCCCGACACCCCCGGCGCAATGGCGGCCACGGGCCGGATGCCGCGCACCGGCAGCGCATGCTGCGGCCCCATCGTGACCAGAACTTTCTGCACGGTGCGGGGGCCCAGCGCATCTGCCGTGATACGGCGGCTGCCCACCCCCAGCACCAGCACCGGCCCCTCCGGCGGCAGCAGGGCCCGCAGCTCCGCCGCGCAGGTCTCGATGACGTCGGTGTCCCGCTCGTCCAGCACGCTGACGCTTGGCATCTCCAGTGTCACATACCGTCCCCGGGGCCGGCTGAGCCCCTCCCGCGCGATCTCTACCCGTGTAACGGTGACGCCGCCGCGTTTTGCCGTTGCCAGCCGCACCCCCGCGGGCAGGGCCCCCTCTGCCGTGCCAAACAGCTCATCGGCCATATCCGTAAAGCGCATTTTCTCGCCCCTCCTGCCTGTTTTGGGGTCAAATGCCCCCTCTGTACGCAGAAAGTATGGCAAAAATCAAACTTTTCTAAACAAAAATCAAAAAAACGCTTGCGTTAATACGACAAATATGGTATCATAAGGTGCGCTGTTATAGGTAGCCAAGGAGGTGGAACGAATGCCTAACATCAAATCTCAGAAGGACCGTGTCGTGCAGGCTGTTGCAGAGCAGGCTCACAACAAGGCCATTAAGACCAACCTGAAAACAGTCGTCAAGAAGGCAGACGCTGCCATCGATGCGAATGCCGCTGACAAGGACGCAACCGTCCTGGCTGCTGTTTCCGCGATCGACAAGGCTCGCGCTAAGGGTGTCATCAAGAAGAACACCGCCAGCCGCAAGATCAGCCGTATGGCAAAGCGTGCTAACAAGAACGCTTGATCGCTTTTTGATTGACGAACAAAGCCCCTGTACCGGATCTCCGGCACAGGGGTTTTTGTTTTGCCCGCTTTATGGCACGGCGGCAGGCTGTTCCAGATCGCACAGGGCGGCAAGATCGAACTCCGACACCGGCCCCAGAAGCCGCTCCGGCGGCAGGGGATCGGGCGGCTCGGCAAACAGCGCCCACGCAGCCCACGCCGTGGGCACCGCCGCCGCAAGGGCAAGCCCCGGCAGCACCAGAGCCGGGCATGTATGGAACCCGCTGCCCGGCGGCAGTGCTGCCGCCGCACAGACAGCCTGCGCGGCCCACAGCTCCCACAAAAGGGTGGTCCAGCGGTGCTTCATGCACATCACCTCCTGTTTTCCACAGTTTACTGCAGTGCGGTGGAAAAACAGGGCGAAGAGCGGCGGACAAAGTGATGATGTTCTGGTGTGTTTCTTCTTCAGTTCTGGTCATGGCTTTTCCCTGCCCAGCTGCACACCACGCCGCACACAAGGCTGGTGGTGATACCCGCCGCAGCAGCGGTCAGCCCGCCGGTGAGGATGCCCACGGCCCCCTCCTCGGCAAGAGCGGTGCGGACCCCCTTTGCCAGCAGATGCCCAAAGCCCAGCAGGGGCACGGTGGCCCCGCAGCCTGCGAACTCGGCCAGCGGGGCATACCACCCGATGGCGGAAAGGACAACGCCCGCCGCCACATATCCGGTCAGGATGCGGGCCGGGGTCAGGCCGGTCAGGTCGATGAGCAGCTGCCCCGCCGCGCAGATGGCTCCGCCCACGCAGAACGCCCAGAAATAATTCATGTCCTGTCTCCTTTCTGCGGGGCGCGCAGCTCCACCAGATGGGCCACCGCAGGGATGCTCTCCTTCTGCAAAAAGGTCGTCTGGCTCATCAGGGCCCCGGTGGCTACGAACAGCACTCGTTTCTGACTGCCCCGGCGCAGGCGCGGCAGGATATGCCCGCACAGCACCGCTGCGCAGCAGCCCGGGCCGGAGCCGCCGCTCTTCACCCGCTGCTCGTTCGGGTCAAACAGGATGCATCCGCAGTCCACATGGTTCCGGACGAGCAGGCCCTCGGCGGCCAGCAGCTCCCGCAGCAGCTGACTGCCGGTCTGTCCAAGGTCGCCGGTATAGATGCAGTCGAACTCCTGCGGCTCGGTGTTGGTATCCTTGAAATAGTGCAGCAGGGTCGAGGCCGCTGCGGGAGCCATGGCGGCGCCCATGTTGTTGATGTCCTTTACCTGATAATCCTGCACCCGGCCAAAGGCGGCGGCTGCAATGCCCACGCCCGCACCCTGCGGCTGCAGAAGACAGCACCCGGCAGCGGTGGCCGTCCACTGGGCCGTAGGCGTGCGCACAGCCCCATAGCTCAGGGGCGTGCGGAACTGTCGTTCTGCCGCGCAGAAGTGGCTGGACGCCATAGCCAGCAGCGCCCGGGCCGCACCGCTCTCGCACAAGGCAGCCCCCAGCGCCAGCCCCTCGGCCATGGTGCTGCAGGCCCCAAACAGCCCGGCAAAGGGCACGCCCAGCTCCCGCATGGCGTAGCTGGACGCCGTGCACTGGGCCTGCAGGTCCCCTGCAAGGGCAAGCTGCACCTTTTCCTGCGGGAGGGCCGCTTTTTGCAGGCAGAGCCGTGCGGCACGCAGCTGCAGGTATGTTTCCGCAGCTTCCCAGCTGGACTGGCCAAAGCGGTTGTCTGCACTCAGTTCATCGAACTCTGCAGCCAGCGGGCCTTCGCCCTCTTTTTTGCCGCCCACTGCCGCCCCTGCAGCAATGACCGGCGGCGTCTGGAACAGCAGGGTGTCCCCGCACCGGATCGACATAGGCAAAATTTCTCCTTCGTGGAAAATAGATGGAAAAAGTTCCATAAAATGTTGTATAATAACAGCACGCTGCAATCTTACGGCACACTTGCCCGTTTTTATAAAAGGACGGGCATCCCCAGCGTGTCCAGCACCCACAGCACCGCGCCGTACACCACCGCCGCCAGCGTACCATATACGATGACCGGCCCGGCGATGGTGAACATCTTGGCCCCGGTGCCCAGCACCCGGCCCTCGGCCTTGAACTCGATGGCTGCGCTGACCACTGCGTTGGCAAAGCCTGTGATGGGCACCAGCGACCCGGCCCCCGCCTTTGCCGCCAGCTTCTGATACCACCCCAGCGTGGTAAGCACCGCCGAAAGGGCGATCAGCGTGCAGCTGGTCAGGGTACCGGCAAGGTCGGCTTCCATCCCCATGGCAAGATACCGCTGGCGCAGTATCTCGCCCAGCAGGCAGATGCCGCCGCCCACGCAAAAGGCCCACAGACAGTCTGTTCCCAGAGGTGAGTGCGGCCCCACGCGCCGCACCCGGCGCGCATATTCCTGTGCTGTCATCTTCATATCCTGTTCCCTCCGGGCATAGTCTGCCCATGGGATGCCCATTCTATACACAATGGTACAACCCCGCCGGAAAGGAGGCTTTCCATGCATCCGACTCCCCATCACCGCCATCCTCTGCGCCCGGCTGCGCGCCGTTTGCTTGCTTTCACCCTTGCGGCCTGCGCGGCTGCGGGCGGAGTCTCTTTCCTGCTCAGCCGTCATGCCGCCGTTCCCAGTGCATCGGCAGCTTCCGTCAGCAGTACAGCAGCCGAGACCGCTCCTGCTTCCGGTGCGGCTTCAGCCGTGGAGGAAGAGCCCGGCCTGCTCTCCGCTCAGCAAGCGCAGGCCATGCTGGACGACCCCCGCATGGTGCTGGTGAACCATACCAACAAGATGCCGGAGGACTACACCTTTACCACCAGAGAATGCGGTTCGGCCACCGCCGTCAATAAGACCCTGCAGACCGAAGCCGCCGACGCCTTTCTTGCCATGCAGGCCGCTGCCGCCAGAGAGGGCGTGACCATCTGGATGCAGAGCGGCTACCGCAGCGTGAAGTATCAGGAAGGGCTCTACAGCAAAAAGACCCAGTATTATCTGGACAAGGGGCTGAGTCGGGCCGAGGCACTGCAGAAGGCCGCTTCCATCGTGAATCCTCCGGGCTACTCCGAGCACAACTGCGGCCTTGCCGCCGACCTGAACAGCCCGGAGCACACCGGCCTTGATACGGGCTTTGAAAAGACGGCTGCCTTCCGATGGCTGAAGGCCCACGCCGTGGAGTACGGCTTCATCCTGCGGTATCCCAAGGACGCCGAAGCCGTCACCGAGATCACCTATGAGCCGTGGCACTGGCGCTATGTAGGGCCGGAGAATGCGGCTCTCATCCAGCAGAGCGGCCTGTGCCTTGAGGACGCCGTTGCCCTGCTGCAGAAGCTGGCCGCAGGGGAAAACACGGCCGGTTAAAAATCCGTAAAACCGGCGGTCTGCGCGTTGCATTTTGCACGCGGTTATGGTAAGATAACAATAGTCTGCCCTGATGCAGGACCGCTTTGGGCAGCTGCGAGAATGTTTTGAACAAAAGAAGGAATATTTTATGATAAATCGCACAAAAATTATTGCAATCACCCTCACCGGTGCGCTGGCTGCAGCTGCACTGACCGGCTGCGGCGGCAGCAGCTCTTCCGCTGCGCCGTCCTCCGTTTCCACCGCTGCGGCGGAATCTTCCGCTTCCAGCGCCGCTGTGTCCTCTGTGGTGGACAATGCGGAAAACGGCACCGACACACTGGACGGCATCTACAGCACCCTGCTGGAGCAGGACCCCATTTCCAACCAGTTCGAGATCGCAGCCATGAACATCGAGTACGACTTCGGCCTGAAGGCTGAGGACGTGGTGAGCTACAAGGGCGTCAAGAGCAACGACAACGGCGACGCCGGTCTGGTGCTGGTGATGGAAGCCGCCGACGGCAAGGCCGAGGATGTGGCAAACCAGCTGGCTGCCTACCAGCAGGATCAGGTGGCCTTCTACGGCAACTATGCCGAGTTCGCGCAGGCACAGGACAACGTGGAGAACGCCGTAATCGCCTTCAAGGACAACACCGTGGTCATGGTGATTGCATCCAACGAGTGCACCGCTGATCTGGACAGCGCCGTGGACAACGCTCTGGCATAAACCCGAACCACCCGAAGCCGGTGCCATTTGCGGCATCGGCTTTTTTCGGTAGAAAGCCCTCCCTCACCCGGGATGGCTCCCCCTTGGGGGAATACTGAATCTGTAATTCCGTGTAAAAAGGAGGCTGACGCCTTGGTTTTCAGCACCATAATCTTCCTGTTCCGCTTTCTGCCCATCACGCTGGCGCTGTACTATCTTGCACCCCCGAAGCTCAAGAATACTGTGCTGTTTTTGTGCAGTCTGGTGTTCTACTGCTGGGGCGAGGTACGCTTCTTCCCGGTGATGGTGGCCCTGATCCTGATCAACTATATCAGCGGCCTTGCCATCGAGCATTTTGACCAGCGCCCGGCCCTGCGCAGAGCGTTCCTGCTTGCCGCCCTGATCGGCAGCCTTGGGATGCTGTTCTACTTCAAATACGCAAACTTCGTCCTGCGCAGCGTCAATGCCCTGCTGGGCACCGGCTTTGCCGAGATCCAGGGCATCGGCACCCTGCCGCTGGGCATCAGCTTCTACACCTTCCAGACCCTGTCCTACTCCATCGACGTCTACCGCCGGGATGTGAAGGCGGAGCGCAATATCATCGACTTCGGCGCCTACGTGGTCATGTTCCCGCAGCTCATCGCGGGCCCCATCGTCAAATACCGCGATGTCTCCAACCAGCTGCACGTATACCGGCACCGCTACAGCCCGCAGCAGATCGAAGAGGGCATGACTCTGTTCACCTTCGGCCTTGCCAAAAAGGTGCTGCTGGCGGATGCCATCGGTGCTTTGTGGACCGACATCATCGGGGTGGCAGACAGCCCCTCCACCACCTTTGTGGGTCTTGCCAACGCCTCCACCCCGCTGGTGTGGCTGGGCATCATCGCCTACAGTCTGCAGCTCTATTTTGACTTTTCCGGCTACTCCATGATGGGCATCGGCATGGGCAAGATGCTGGGCTTCGATTTCCCCGCGAACTTCAATTACCCGTATATCTCCGCATCTATCACCGAGTTCTGGCGGCGCTGGCACATGACCCTGTCCGGCTGGTTCCGGGAGTATGTATATATCCCGCTGGGCGGCAACCGCAAGGGCCTGAAGCGCCAGATCTTCAACCTGTTCGTGGTGGAGCTGCTCACCGGCATCTGGCACGGCGCGAACTGGAACTTCATCTGCTGGGGCCTGTACTACTTTGTACTGCTGGCGGCAGAAAAGCTGTTTTTGCTGCCCCACCTGCAAAAGGGTAAAGTCTGGCCCCACATCTACACCCTGTTCCTCGTGGTGGTGGGCTGGGCCATGTTCGTGGGCAACGACACGGGCGTAAGCTTCGGCCTGCTGTTCCAGAAGCTGTTCATCCCCTCCGGCGGCGTTTCTCCGCTGTATTTCCTGCGCAACTACGGTGTGCTGCTGGCGGTGAGCGTGGTGTGCTGCACCCCGCTCATTGAAAAGCTCTGGGATGTGCTGCGCAGGAACGTAGTCACCCGCTGTGCCGCCATCCTGACCTTGCTGGTGATCTCCACCGCCTATGTGGTGGGCAGCACCAACAGCCCGTTCCTCTACTTTAACTTTTAAGGAGGCGTGAAGATGGACAAGCATTCCAAACGATCTTCTTCGCTCCTGCACTACCCGGTGCTGGTGGTGTTCAGCCTGTTCTTTATTGGTCTGTTCGCACTGGACCTTATTACACCGGACCGTGCCTACAGCGAAATGGAGAACACCACCCTCAGCCAGCGCCCGGCGCTGACCCAGCTTTCTGCCAAGGGGCTGAACAGCTATTTTACCGCCTACACCAAATACGTGAAGGATCAGGTGTTCGGCCGCGATAACTGGATCAGCCTGCAGAGCGTGGTGGAGACCACCCTGCTGCAAAAGGAGCAGAGCGGCGGCATCCTGCTGGGCAAAGAGCACATGATGTTCCCCCGCACCTTCGGCCTGCTGGACAGCGAGAACCGCACCCTGCCCAAGAACACCGCCGCCGTGGAAGCGCTGTGTCAGCGGTACCCGGGCAAGGTGGATGTTCTGCTGGCACCGGCAGCATCGGTGATCTACCCGGAGAAAGTGCCTGCAAATGCGCCGCTGCTGGACGAAGATGCCTACCTCGACCAGCTCTCTGCCGCCGTGCAGGCGGCAGGCGGCCGCTTTGTGGACGTGCGTCAGACCCTTGCCGAGCACAAGGACGAATATATCTACTACCGCACCGACCACCATTGGACGAGCCTTGGCGCATACTACGCCTACCAGCAGCTGTGCGGTGCGCTGGGCCTGACCCCCTTCGACCCCGCCGCGCACACCGCTCTGACGGCCGAAAACTTCTACGGCACCCACTACTCCAAGGCCCGCACATGGAATGCAGTGCCGGATACCATCACCTACTACGATCTGCCGAACACCCTGACCATCTGGAATGTGACGGCGGCAGGCCAGCCGACGGACGGCCAGACCACCGGCCTGTACGACACCGACAAGCTGAATGTGTACGACAAATATGCCATGTTCCTGCACGGCAACAACGGCCTGAGCCGCATCGAGGGTAATGGCACCGGACGCATTCTGGTCATCAAGGACAGCTACGCCAACTGCTTTGCGCCCTACCTGACCGCAAACTACGCCGAGATCGACGTGGTGGACTTCCGCAACTACAACTACGGGCTGGATCAGCTGATCGCCGACAACGGCTACGACCAGATCCTGGTGCTGTACAGCTTTGACAGCTTCAAGAGCGACCCGTACCTCTACCGTGCCGGAGTAGCGGGGTAAACCCGCCTTCTCCCGCACAAGAACACCCCCCTCTGCCGACCGCCCAGCGCGGTTTGCAGAGGGGGGTATTTTATTGCAGTGCTTTTCCACAAATTTTTCCAGTTCTTTTCGGAAGTCTCTCCAGTTTTTGCGCAGACTGCCCATTCACCCCTTGAAAAAATGCAACGGGTGTTGTACAATGGCGATATAGAGCAGCTGCTCTTCACCGATGGTTCAATCTGGTGTGAACAGTGCATAGAATGTGCTGATACGATCTTTGATTCAAAGGAGTGTTATTATGGAAAACAAGATCATGATGCCTGCTTCCTACAACGTTCTTTCCTGCGAAGAGATGACCTACACCGAAGGCGGTGCTACCTTTACGGAAGCTCTTCTGAACTGGGTCCCGCCCATTGGCTGGTACATGGGTGTTACCGCCATGCGCCGCTACCGCAAGAGCCACCCCAACGACTGGCTGGATACCGGTCTGGATGCTCTGAGCCGCGACATGGATTCCAGTGCGCAGAACATGCTGCGTGATCTGGGACGCATCGTCTGGGTCACCGCGACCAGTGCTACCGGCGTTGGCCTGCTGGTCAATGCTGCCATCGTCCTGCTCTGACCCTGCTCATAAGATCCGTCCGGAGAGACCAAAGACCCCTTTACCCGCGGCCTTTTCCGCCAGAGAGGGCCGCGGGCTTTTCATCAAGCAGAACTAAGAAGTCGGCTAGTGTGACTAACACCTTCTACCATGCCGGCATGATCTTCTGGAATGCTGCATCGACTATCAACAGCTTTGGCTTTTCTGCTGTTATGTCTCTGGGCATTATCTACTTCTAACTTTCAGGAGTACCCCAAAGGGCTTTTTGCGGCGGCTCTTCATGAGAAGAGCCGCCGCTTTTATTTCCATACAAAAACAAAGGAGTTTGCTTTATGACGAACACCATTACGTATCCCGCTGCATACCATGTTTTATCCTGTGATGAGATGACCTACACCGAGGGCGGCGTAGGCGTTGTGCAGGCCGTCATGGCCTGGTTCCCGCTGTACGGCTGGTATAAGGCCGTTTCCACCATCCACGATTACCGCAAGGCAAACATCAACTCCAACTGGGTGGAGAACGGCATGAACGCTCTGGTCGTCCACGCTGAAAAGAGCTCTCTGAACACCATCCACGATGCAGGATGCAGCTTCTGGTTTGCCGCATCCTGTGTGAGCATCATCGGTCTGGTGCCCAATGCACTGATCATCTTTGGCTCCTGAGCGCCCCTGTATCTCCCTGAACAAGCAAAAAGCGGCGGCACCTTCCGGTTGGAAAGTGCCGCCGCTTTTGCGTTATGCCATGCTTTTTATGTTCAGCTGTTGAACATGTCCTTCAGCTTTTTGAAGAAGCCCTTGCGCTTTTCGTAGTTTTCCTCTTTCAGGGTGCCCTCAAATTTCTTCAGGGCCTCCCGCTGGGTCTTGTTCAGCTTCTTGGGGATCTCCACCTCGCACTTGACGTACATATCGCCCCGGCCGCGGCCGTTCAGATACTGGATGCCCTTGCCGCGCAGGCGGAAGGTGGTGCCGCTCTGGGTGCCCTCGGGCACGGTGTACTCCACCTTGCCGTCAATGGAAGGCACCTGCACGGTGTCGCCCAGCACAGCCTGACTGAAGGTGATGGGCACGGTGACCCACACATCATAGCCGTCGCGCTGGAACACCTCGCTGGGGCGCACCGTGACCATGACGATCACATCACCGGCAGGGCCGCCGTTGGTACCGGCATCGCCCATGCCGCGCAGTGCAAAGCTCTGGTCGTCGTCGATGCCCATGGGGATGGACACCTCCAGCGTCTTTTTGGCAGCTACCTTGCCCGCGCCATGGCAGACCTTGCAGGGGTTCTTGACCAGCTTGCCCTTGCCGCCGCAGCGGGAGCAGGGCTGCTGGGTCTGCATGACGCCAAAGGGGGTGCGCTGCTGGCGGATCACGAAGCCGCGGCCGCCGCAGTCCGGGCAGGTCTCGGGGCTGGAACCGGCAGCACAGCCGCTGCCGTGGCACTCGGTACACTCCTGCTGACGGGTGATGGTGATGTTCTTCTTGCAGCCATGCACCGCCTCGTCAAAGCTCAGGGTGATGCGTACCCGGATGTCCTGACCCTTGCGGGGGGCATTGGGGTTTGCCTGACGAGACGAGCCGCCAAAGCCGCCAAAACCGCCGCCAAAGATATCGCCGAAAATGTCGCCCAGATCCACGCCGTCGCCGCCAAAGCCGCCAAAGCCGCCCGCACCGGGGCCGCCGCCGTTCTGTGCTGCATAGGCAGGGTCAACACCTGCAAAGCCGTACTGGTCGTACAGCTGGCGCTTCTTCGGGTCCGAAAGCACCTCGTTTGCTTCGTTTACTTCCTTGAACTTTTCCTCGGCGTCCTTATCGCCGGGGTTATAGTCCGGGTGGTACTTCATTGCAAGCTTGCGGTATGCCTTTTTGATCTCGGCATCGGTCGCAGTCTTGGATACCCCCAGCACCTCGTAGTAATCACGCTTTTCCTGTGCCATATCCACTCACCTCTCCGGGAACGCCCTCCCCGGGAAACGCCCCGGTCGGTTCCTCGCTCTATAACCAGCAAGAGCCGCTCCGGCAAAACCGGAGCGGCTTTTGCTATTCTACGCATGTGTCCGCCGGTTTGGCCGGGCACACACTGCTGTGTTTTTTATCAGACTTCCTTGAAGTCGGCATCCACAACGCCGTCATCACCCGGCTTCTGCTGGTTGTTTGCACCTGCATCGGGGCCGGGCTGTGCACCGGCGGCCTGCTGTGCGGCAGCGGCTGCCTGATACATCTTCTCGAACACCTGGCTCAGAGCTTCCTGCTTTGCCTTGATATCGTCCACGTTGCCGGACTGAACAGCAGTCTTCAGGTCGGCCAGCTTGCTCTCGGCCTCGGTCTTGACATCGGCGGGCAGCTTGTCGCCGTTCTCCTTCAGCATCTTCTCGGTCTGGAACACCATCTGGTCGGCACCGTTGCGGATATCGACCTCTTCACGCTTCTTCTTATCGTCGGCAGCAAACTGCTCAGCTTCCTTCACAGCCTTGTCGATGTCCTCCTTGGACATGTTGGTGGAAGCGGTGATGGTGATGTTCTGCTCCTTGCCGGTACCCAGATCCTTTGCGCTGACCTTCACGATGCCGTTTGCATCGATATCGAAGGTAACTTCGATCTGAGGCACACCACGGGGAGCCGGAGCAATGCCGTCCAGATGGAAGACACCCAGACTCTTGTTGTCGCGTGCGAACTCACGCTCGCCCTGCAGCACGTTGACCTCAACAGAGGGCTGGTTGTCGGCAGCGGTGGAGAACACCTGACTCTTGTGGGTGGGGATGGTGGTGTTGCGGTCGATGATCTTGGTGCACACGCCGCCCAGAGTCTCAATGCCCAGGCTCAGCGGAGTGACATCCAGCAGCAGCAGACCCTTCACATCGCCCTGCAGCACGCCGCCCTGAATGGCAGCACCCACAGCCACGCACTCATCAGGGTTGATGCCCTTGAAGGGCTCGCAGTTCAGTTCCTTCTTGACTGCATCGTAGACAGCGGGGATACGGGTGGAACCACCGACCATCAGAACCTTCTTCAGGTCAGAGGGACGCAGGCCTGCATCCTGCAGAGCCTTGCGGACGGGGCCCATGGTGCGATCCACCAGATCAGCGGTCAGCTCATTGAACTTTGCGCGGGTCAGGGTCATATCCAAGTGCTTCGGGCCGGTAGCGTCGGCAGTGATGAAGGGCAGGTTGATCTGGCTGCTCATTGCGCTGGACAGCTCGATCTTTGCCTTCTCGGCAGCTTCCTTCAGACGCTGAGCAGCCATCTTGTCCTTGCGCAGGTCGATGCCGTTCTCGGTCTGGAAGGCATCTGCCATCCAGTTGATGATGCGCTCATCGAAGTCATCGCCGCCCAGATGGGTATCACCGTTGGTGGCCAGAACCTCGGTGACGCCGTCGCCCATCTCGATGATGGACACATCGAAGGTGCCGCCGCCCAGGTCGTAGACCATGATCTTCTGGTCCTCTTCCTTATCGATGCCGTATGCCAGAGAAGCGGCAGTGGGCTCGTTGATGATACGCTTGACGTTCAGGCCCGCAATGGTGCCTGCGTCCTTGGTAGCCTGACGCTGGCTGTCGTTGAAGTAGGCAGGCACGGTGATGACAGCCTCGGTAACAGACTCGCCCAGATAAGCCTCGGCGTCAGCCTTCAGCTTCTGCAGGATCATAGCGCTGACCTGCTGGGGAGTGTACTCCTTGCCGTTCAGGGTCACCTTGTGATCGGTGCCCATAAAACGCTTGATGGAAGCGACGGTGTTCTCGGGGTTGGTGATGGCCTGACGCTTTGCGACCTGACCCACCAGACGATCGCCGGTCTTGGTAAAGCCGACCACAGACGGGGTGGTGCGTGCACCCTCAGAGTTTGCGATAACAACGGGCTCGCCGCCCTCCATGACAGCCACGCAGCTGTTGGTAGTACCAAGGTCGATACCAATGATCTTACTCATAATGAAAACTCCTCTCGAAAGAACAAATCGTATTGTTTATGTGATGCTCAAATGTTTGTAAGCGGATGTTATATTCAAAACCCCTGCGGGTTTCTGCATTGTTACTCGGCCACCACAACGGTCGCATGGCGGACGATCTTATCGCCCAGCTTGTAACCCTTCTGGTAGACCGTGATGACAGTGCCGCTCTCCTGTCCGTCCGGGGCGGGGATCTGCTGCACCGCGTTCATGAAGTTGGGGTCAAAGGGCTTGCCCAGCGCTTCGATCTCCTCCACATGGAGGACGTCCAGCGCCTTGGCGGCTTTGTCCAGCGTCATGGTCACGCCCTTTTTGTAGTTCTCATCGGTGGTGGGGGCGTTGGCCGCCATCTCCAGCGTGTCCAGAATGGGAATGATCTGGTTCACCGCAAAGGAAACGCCGTCGTTGAACTTCTGGTCGGCTTCGCGGGTGGAGCGCTTGCGGTAGTTCTCGTACTCCGCTGCCATGCGCAGCAGCTGGTCTTTGGCCTGTGCAGCGTTGGCTTCGGCAGCGTCCAGCTTTGCCTTTACGGCTTCCAGCTCACGGGCCTTCTTGTTGAACCAGCCGCCATCCTTCTTCTTATCATCCTTCGGGTCGGCAGCTTCAGCAGCAGGCTCCTGTTCGGGTGCTGCCTGCTGGGCCTTTTCCTCGGGAGCCGTTTCGGGCTGCTCAGCTTCCTGAGCCGGAGCCGTCTTTTTTGCTTCTTCGCTCATTCCAGATCCTCCTTATAGATCACAGTCCGCCGGGGTACAGCAGCCTGTGGGGTGTCTTTTCGTTTGCCGCTCATGCCCTCGCCCAGCTGGTCTGCAAAATAATGCAGCAGCGGCATCAGTTTCTGGAAGGGCATCCGGGTGGGACCGATCAGTGCGATGGAGCCCCACAGGCCTCCGCCCACCAGATACCGGTCACTCACGATGCACAGGCCCGGGATCTGCGGTTCCAGATCCTCGCCCAGCAGCACGCTCTCGCTGCGGTCTGTCGGGGGAGCGATCAGGGCCGCTGCCTGTTCTTCATCGTTCAGCAGGGTAAGGATGTCACCCACCTTGCCGTCCAGCTGAGGCCAGTCCAGCAGATACTGCTCACCGCCCAGAAATACGTGAGGCTTGACGGAATCCTGCAGGATGGCCGCCGCCGCGCTGATGACAGGCACCAGCTCCGGGTCGATCTGGCTGCACAGCTCTGCCAGCAGCCGGGGCGAAAGATCCACCGGCGCCACAAAGGTGAGGTTGCGGTTCAGCAATGCGGCAAGAGCCGCCGCATTCTCGCGGGAGAGGCCGGTGCGTACCCGCGCCACACGGGTGCGGACGTAACCGGCAGTTGTTACAGCCAGCACAGCGGCTGCGCTGCGGCCCACCTGAACGACTTCATAGTGGGCAATGCACAGATCCTCTGCACACGGGGTGCTGATGGCGGCGGTGCAGCCGCTGATGGCGGCCAGCGCCCGGGCTGCGCCCTGCGCCAGCTTTTCCGGCTCGTGGTCGAGGCTTGCGAACACCGCATCCACACGGGCGCGGCTCACGCGGTCCAGCGGCTGATCGTCGGTCAGCAGATTATCAAGGTAGTAGCGGTAGCCCTTGGCACTGGGCACACGGCCCGCGCTGGTGTGGGGCTGCTCCAGCAGGCCCAGCTTTGTCAGCGCCGCCATTTCATTGCGGAGCGTTGCGCTGGAAACTGCCATGTCAAAGTAGTTTGCCAGCACGCTGCTGCCAACGGGCTCGCCTTCGAGACCATACAGCGCCACGATCGCCTGCAAGACTCGCTGCTTGCGTGCATCCATCGTCATAGCGCCTGCCTCCTTTTTGCGTTCGCTTTGTTTGTTTAGCACTCCTTGTTCCTGAGTGCTAAGACCATTATAGCCAATTTTCCGGTGCTGTCAAGCCCCTTGGAAAAATGTTATCAAAGATTCATAATTCTGTCATAAAAAGGGGTGTGACCTTGGCAGTACGTCAGGCTTTCCGGTTTTGCCAAAGCGTCTGAGGGGTCAAGCCCGCTTCCCGCTGCGCCGCGCTTTCGCAGAAAGCAGCGCTGCAAATGCCGTTTGCCGCCACGACCCCACCTGTGAAAACGCAATGCCGGGCGGTCCGCAGACCGCCCGGCATTGCTCTATTATAAATAATTCTTCCGCTGATGATGCCCAGAGCAAAGCGGAGGGCATTCTAAATCGTCATGCTGTCGTCAGGCTTCCGGCTGTGCCGTGCCCGCAGACTTCTGCGCCGCAATGAACTCTGCCGCATCGTCCGGGATATCGTCCAGATCATCGTCGCTGCCGACATCCACATTGAGCGGCGGCTTTCTGAACATCACGTCATACAGCACCGGCACGATATACAGGGTCATCAGGGTGGCATAGCTCAGGCCGCAGATGATGACGATGGCCATGCCGCTCATGAGCTGGCTTGCCATATCGCCGCTGAACACCAGCTGCAGCATGGCCAGCACGGTGGTCAGGGTGGTCATGAGGATGGGGCGCATACGGGTCCTGCCGGTGGCCACCAGCGCGGCGCGGCGCTCCATGCCGCCCAGACGCAGCTGGTTTGCATAGTCCACGAACACGATGCCGTTGTTGACAACGGTGCCCATCAGCACGATGAAGCCCATCAGGGAGATCATGGTCAGCTGCTGACCGGTGATCAGCAGGCCCAGCAGGCCGCCGGTAAAGGCCAGCGGCACCGTGAACAGCACGATGAAGGGGGACAGCAGGCTCTGGAACTGTGCCACCATGACAAGGTACACAAAGGGCAGGGCCAGGGCCATCCACTGCACCATTTCGTTCACCATATAATCGGTGCTCTCGGTCTCACCGCCCAGCGAGATGCTGCAGCCCTCCGGCATTTCGCCGCTGGCTGCGTACTCATCCAGCTTCTTCTGCAGCACGCGGGACTGCACCATGGTGTTGTAGCCCTTCAGCGTATCTGCCGTCACGGTGACATACTCGGTCTGGTTCTCGCTGGTGATGGCATCCGGCGCGGTGCCGGTGGACCAGCTGGCGATGTCGTTCAGGGTGCAGGTGCCCTTGGTCACAGTGCCGTCTGCCGACATTTCGGTGGTCTCAAAGGTGAGCTCCATCATATTTTCCTTGGTGACGGGGTCCAGATTGTTGGTGATCTGCACATCCATGGTGGTGCCGTTCACCGTGACGGGGGTCTGGGCGGTGGCGGTAGTGGTCAGCTTGGCTGCGATCTGCTGGTACACCTGCGCCACGGTCAGGCCGTAGGCACGCACCTTGTCGCGGTCCACCTTCAGGATGATGGTGGCATCGCCGCTGCCAAGGCCGTTGTCCGCGTTGGCAAAGCCCTCGGTGTCGTTCACCATCTCCACCACCTTTTCGGAGACGGCGGTCAGGGTCTCGGCATCCGCGCCATAGACCTTGACCGACAGGCCGCTGGCCAGCTGGCTGGTCAGATCGTCGGTCATGCCGTACAGCTTGACCTCGGCGGTGCAGTTCTCGATCTGGGACACTGCATCCTCCATGGCCTGCCGGGTCTTTTCCACCTCACGGGAGGAAAGGCTCTCGCTCATCATGACGTTGATCTTGTATCTGCCGTAGGCATTGGCAGCGTTCAGGATATCGGTGATGGCGGTGGGCAGGCCCAGCTGGCTGATGTCCAGACCCGCCATGCTGGTGTCGGTGGTGATGCCCACCTCTTCCACGTTTTCCACATTCAGGGCCGCCTCTGCCACCTGACCCGCAATGGCATAGGATTCCTCCTTGGTCAGGCCGTCGGCGGTGGACAGGGTGATCTGCGCCTCGTTGCTGGTGATGCTGGGCAGCAGCTCCACGCCCATGTTCAGCACCTGCCAGCCGCTGAACACCAGCAGCACCACCGCCGCGATCAGGGGCAGGGCACGGTGCTGCAGGCACCATTCCAGACTATGGGCGTACTTTTCCTGCACCTTTTCAAACCAGACAAGGCGCTTGGGCTCGGCCTTTTTCAGCACGGTGGAGGCTGCCGCCGGGACCACCGTGAGCGCCACGATGAGGGAAGCCATCAGGCAGTAGCCGATGCACAGGGACATGGGCATCATCAGGCTGCGCACGAGGCTGGCCGAGAACACCACCGGCAGGAACACGCACACCGAGGTGAGGGTGGAGGCCACAACCGACATGCCCACCTGCCTTGTGCCCTGCACGGCAGCGCGGGCCGCAGGCACGCCGCGGCTGCGCAGGCGGTAGATGTTCTCAATGACGACCACCGAGTTGTCCACCAGCATACCAATGCCAAGGGACAGGCCGGCCAGAGTCATCACGTTCAGGTCCAGACCCGTAAAGTACATGAGCACCACCGCAAACAGCACGGACAGCGGGATGCTGATGCCGACCACAAGGGTAGGCTTGACGTCCTTGAGGAAGATGGCCAGCACGATGATGGCCAGCGCGGCACCCACCACCATGCTGGTGAGGATGCTCTGGATGACGATGGTGATGTAGTTGCCCTGATTGGACAGCACCACCATGTGCAGGCCGTCGTACCGGCTCTCCATCTGTTCAAAGGCGGTCAGGCAGTTGTCGGAGACCTCGCCTGCACTGGAGGTCGCATTCTTATAAATTTTGAGGATGGATGCCTTTTCGCCGTTCAGGCGGGTGTAGCTGTCCGCAGAGTTGTCGATGACCTCCACATCCGCCACATCGGAAAGGCGCACGTCACCGTAGCCCTCCACATGCAGCAGCAGAGCACCGCTGATGTCCTCCACGCTGTCGTACTCTTCGCCCACCTTCAGCAGCCAGGACTCGCCGTCCTTGTCCGGCACATAACCGGCCGGCATGGAGAAGTTCTGTGCATAGATGAGCTGGGCCAGCGTGTCGATGTCCAGCTGCTTTGCCACGTCGGCCTGTGCCAGCGCATTGGTCTTGGCCGTCTCGTACTCTTCCTTGGCGGCCTCCAGCTGCTTTTCGTACTCGTTCAGCATTTCACGCGCTTCGGTGAACTGCATATAGGCATTGAGCTGCTGCTGAGAGAAGCTGCCCAGCGCACCGGAGAACTCGCTCATCAGCTGCGGCACATTGTCCATGGCCTTGATGGTGCTTTCCAGCGTGTTGTAGACCACATTCAGGCTTTCCTGCAGCTGCATCTCATTGGCAAGATCTTCCGCCGTGCTGCCCTCGGTGCCGGTCTCGGTGTTCATGCGCTCCTGCAGCTTCTGCAGTGCGCCGGTGAGCTTATCCGTGATGGTGCGCAGCTCTGCCACGATATCGATGAGGGAGTCGATGTCCCGCATACCGGTCTCGTTGAACTTATCCAGCACCCTCTGCAGGCCGTCGCGCACCTCGATAAGGGCCTGCTGGACCTCGGGCTCCTTGACCACGGCGATCAGGTCGTTGACGCTTTCCAGCAAAGCCTGTGCCTGCGCGCGCACCGTTTCCACTGCGGCACCCACCTCGGTGCTCATCTGGCTCATGACCGAGTTGGACACTGTATTGCCAAAGTTTTTCAGCTGCTTTTCGTACTCTTTACGGCCTGCGGTGATCTGCGCCTCGGCAGCTTCCAGCTGCCCACGGGCTGCCGCCAGCTGGGTGTCGATGAGTTCCAGCAGCTTTGCATTGATATCGTTGATCTTATCCTGATTCAGCTGCACCTGAACCATCTTATCCACCAGACCGCTGGAGGAAACGCTGGAAACGCCGCCCCTGCGCTGGAGCTCCGGCACCAGCGTTTTCTGGATGAACTCCGAAAGCTCGTACTGGTCCGCGCCTTCGCGGCTGACGGCCACCGTCATAAAGGCGTTCATGTTCAGGCTGTATTCAATGACAGAGGGGGTCAGGCAGGTGCTCGGCAGGTCGCTTTTGGCCTGATCCAGCTTGTTGGACACCTTGACCATCGCGCTGTTCATGTCGGTATCGTCCACAAATTTCATCAGCAGCAGGCTGTAGTTTTCTGCCGATGTTGCGGTGATATCGGACACGCCCGGCACGGTGAGCGCATTTTCCAGAACATCGGAGACCTCACTCTCCACACGCTCCGGGCTTGCGCCGGGATACACGGTGACCACCATCAGATACGGCGTACTGACGTTGGGCAGAAGGTTCGTGTCCATCTTTGTGACTGCCACAAAGCCCAGGATCAGAACCATAACGACTGCCACCAGCACCGTAAATGGTTTTTTAACACTGAATTTTTCCATTTTTCCCTACCATTTCTCTGCCGTGCCGCAAAGCAGGGCAGCCGCTTTCTTTCCAGAAAGGCCACACTTCAACATTTTTATTATACACGCAAGCTCCCGCCTTGCAAGGGCAGGGGAGGATTCTTTTGTGATTCTTTAGATTCTTTCGCAGGATTTTAACAATTACCCTTCCGTTTTTCCATTTTCCGGCAGCGGATGCGACCAAATTCGGTCTGTCTCCCCCCGATTGATACGCCTCAGCCGGGCAGATTGTTGCACCCCGCAGAAATTTTCTGCAGGGCGCACGGCAGCAGCTTTTTGTTTTTTGCGTGGAAATGTGCATTTGAATATGTTATACTAAGATGCAGAATGGATCAGCAGGCCCTTTTTCGGGCCTTATCCTATAGATTCGACCGATAAAAACGAGGAACATTATGAAAAAAGTCATTTCCGTCCGTTTCAAAGAGAACGGCAAAAGCTATTATTTCGACCCCGCCGGGGCCGACATCAAAACCGGCGAATACGTCATTGTGGAAACTGCCCGCGGCATCGAGTGCGGCGAGGTGGTGCAGGGGGTGAGGGAGATCACCGATGCAGCGGTACCCAAGGCCCTCAAGCCCATCACCCGCATGGCCGACAGCGTGGACATCCGCCGGATGCGCCAGAACCGTGAGGACGAGAAGCGCGCCTACCACACCTGTCAGGAGTGCATCGCCCGCCACGGCCTGGAAATGAAGCTGGTGGAAGCGGAATACACGCTGGACCGCTCCAAGATCATGTTCTACTTTACCGCGGACGGCCGGGTGGACTTCCGCGAGCTGGTCAAGGATCTGGCCGGTATCTTCCACACCCGCATCGAGCTGCGCCAGATCGGCGTGCGGGACGAGAGCAAGATGATCGGCGGTCTGGGCATCTGCGGCCAGCCCTTCTGCTGCAGCCGCTTCCTCAAGGACTTCCAGCCCGTGTCCATCAAGATGGCAAAGGAGCAGGGCCTTTCGCTGAACCCCACCAAGATCAGCGGTGCCTGCGGCCGGCTGATGTGCTGCCTTGCCTACGAGGAAAGCGCCTACGAATACCTGAACAGCATCATGCCCATGGTGGGCAGCACCGTGCGCACACCGGACGGCCTTGGCACTGTGCTGGAAGTGAACCCGGTATCCGGCTACCTGCGGGTGCGCTGCGGCACCGAGAGCCTTTCGCCCCGGTACTACAAGGTAGGCGTGTGTGAGTATGTCAGCGGCGGCAAGCGTGCGCCCCGCCGCCCGGACCCGGAGGACGATTACTCCGGCGTGCGCAACCCGGCACCGGTGGTGGCTTCCTCCGACGAGAGTGAAAAGCGCTGCGCCGGCGGCTGCTGTGCCAGAAAGCGCCCTGCCGAAAAGGAGTGAGAGCCGCGCCGGAGGCTCCGAGGGGTTAGTCTGGCAAAACTAACCATTCTTCGTGATTTTTGCCAAAAAACTCCTGCAAATTTGTCCATAAGTTAGCCTGTGCTTTTGTGCAACCCAACAAAAAACAAACTTTTGTGTTTTTTGGGCCACGGTTAGTCTTGCCTTTTCTCACCTGCTTTGTTAGAATGCAGTCAAGGATATGATTTCCGGAGAGACATGCACAGCCGTGCCATACATGACTCTTCATACGATACTTCGGGCACGGAGATAAAAAGGAGAGTTTATTATGGCACACAAGGTTTCTGACGCATGTGTTGGCTGCGGCGCTTGCGAGGGCGCTTGCCCGGTTGGCGCTATCACCGTTGACGGTGTTGCATCTGTGAACGCAGACGCTTGCATCGACTGCGGCGCTTGCGAGGGTGCTTGCCCCACCGGTGCTATCACTGCTGAATAATTTTAGCAGCGGCACAAAAACGCTTCAAGAGCAGCAGGCCTGTCCAAAGCAGGTCTGCTGCTTTTTGTTTTGCAGTAATTCGCACAAATTCCACAGGCAATTCCACCTATTTTTTTGAGAGGGTCAGGCGCACTTATCTATGGAACATTCTACCGAAGTCTTGTATAATAGAACTATGGTATATTGCTCGCCGGAGCATCGTTTCGGCTCGGATGCGCTGCTGCTGGCCCGTTTTTGTGAGCCGAAGCGTGCCCAGAAGGCCGCAGACCTGTGCTCCGGCTGCGGCATCGTGGCACTGGAATGGCACGACCGGGGCCACCGGGGCCCCTGCATCGGGCTGGAGCTGCAGCCGGAGGGCAGCGCCCTGCTTTCCGCTGCGGTGGAAGAGCAGGACATCGGGCATCTCACGCCCGTCTGTGCCGACCTGCGCACCTTCCGGCAGGGCGAAGGCAGTTTTGACGTGTGTGCGTGCAATCCGCCCTATTTCACGGATGGGCCCCAGAGCCGGAACGCGGCCCACGCCCTTGCCCGGCACGAGAATACCTGCACACTGGACGATGTGTGCGGGTGCGCCTTCCGTCTGCTGAAGGACGGCGGACGCTTTTCCCTCTGCCACCGGCCGGAACGGCTGGCGGAGGTGCTGGCGGTGCTGCGGGCCCACCGGCTGGAACCCAAGCGGCTGGCCTTTGTAAAAAACAAAGCAGACGGCGTGCCATGGCTCTTTCTTGTGGAAGCACAGAAGAACCGTAAAACCGGCCTGCGGGTGGAGCCGGATGTGTTGATCAGCGCCGGTGCGGCGTTATATGGCAGATGATGGACTGCGGATCAGGCCGAGAGGATCATCTTCAGGAGGTAACTATGGCAGGAACTCTTTATATCGTGGCAACGCCCATCGGCAACCTGGACGATATGCCGCCCCGGGTGGCAGCCACCTTTGGCGCGGCCGACTTCATTGCCGCCGAGGACACCCGTGTGACCATGAAGCTGCTGAACTTTCTGGGCCTGAAAAAGCCCATGGTCAGCTACTATGAGCACGCCCTGCAGAAGGGCGAGGGCATCCTGCGCCGCATTGAGGCGGGCGAGAGCTGCGCGCTGTGCAGTGATGCGGGAATGCCCTGCGTCTCCGACCCGGGCGAGGTGATCGTGCGGGATGCGCTGGCCCGGGGCATCAAAGTGGTGCCGGTGCCGGCGGCCTCTGCCTGCGTCACCGCGCTGGCCGTGTCCGGGCAGGACACCTCCCGCTGGGTGTTCGAGGGCTTTCTGCCCGTGAACCGCAAGCAGAAAAAAGAGCGGCTGGCCGAGCTTTTGCAGGAAAAGCGCACCACCATCTTCTACGAAGCCCCCCACAAGCTGCGCACCACGCTGGACGATCTGACCAGCGCATTCGGTGCCGACCGCAGCATCACCCTGTGCCGGGAGCTGACCAAGCTCCATGAGGATATCTGGAAGACCACCCTCGGCGAGGCGGTGGAGCACTACAAGGCTAACGAGCCCCGGGGGGAATACGTGCTGGTGATGGCCGGTGCGCCGGAGACTGCCGACCCGGAGCAGGAGCTGACGCTGGAGCAGGCAGCGCAGCGGGCGCTGGAACTGACCGGGCAGGGCTTTGGCCCCACCGCAGCGGCCAAGGCAGCGGCGCAGGGCACGCCCTATTCCAAGAGCGAAGTGTACAAGCAGCTGCTGGTATTGCAACAGGGCCAGCAGGCAGAGGAATGATACGTAACTGGTAAACAGAGGAGGACCCTTTTTGTGACAAAGCTTCTGGTTTTGAGCGACAGCCACGGCGGACGCACCGCCATTGAGCGTGTGCTGATGAAAGAGAGCAAAAACATCGATGCCCTGATCTTTCTGGGCGACGGCCTGCGGGATCTGGAGCTGGCCCTGACGCTGTATCCCAAGCTGCGGGCCTACTCGGTGGCCGGCAACTGCGATTACGGCGCACTGGAACCCACCGACGGCCTTGCCGCCTTTGACGGCGTGGTGATCTTTTACACTCACGGTCATATGTACGGCGTAAAATACGATCTGGATACGCTGGCAGACGCCGCATCTGCCCGGGGTGCCGAGGTGGCGCTGTTCGGCCACACCCACATCCCCCATGCAGAGACCCGCAGCGGGGTGTTCCTGTTCAACCCCGGCTCCTGCGGCCGGTGCTACACCGGGCCGGACACCTACGGCATCCTGACGCTGGACGGAGGCAAAGTGACCGCCTATGAACACAAAGAGGTACCCAAACAATGAGCATCAATGAGGTGCGCTATCTGCCGGAATGCGGCAGCACCAACGCTTACGTGAAGGAGCATTTTGAGGAGTTCGGCCCGGTGGGCGCGGTGTATACCGAGAACCAGACCGCAGGCCGGGGCCGTCTGGGCCGCAGCTGGGTGAACGCCGAGGGCAAGGCCCTGTATTATACAGTTGCCATCCGGGAGCCGCTGGCCCAGCCTGCCACCCTGCCGCTGCTGGCCAGTCTGGCTGTGCGCACCCAGCTCAGGCTGCGCTACGGCGTGGACTGCCAGATCAAGTGGCCCAACGATCTGCTGCTGAACGGCAAAAAGATCGTGGGCATCCTGTGCGAGAGTGTGAGCTACGGCTACCAGCAGCAGGGCCGGGGCATCCTGTGCGGCATCGGCATCAATCTTGCCCAGCCCCAGAGCTACTTTGACGCCGCCGGCCTGCCCAACGGCACCTCGCTGGAACTGCAGGGGGCAAAGGTGGACCTTTCCACCGACCCCGCATGGCTGGCCGAGGGCCTGACCGACTTTGGTTTTGACCGCAATCTGTACCAGTTTGCCCGGGACGGCTTTGCCCCTTTCCGGGAGGAATACAAGGCCGCCTGCGTCAATCTGGGCCGCCGGGTCACCTTTGACCTGCCGGACGGCAGGCAGGGGGCCGGTGAAGCCGTCGATGTGGACGAAGAGGGCCGTCTGGTGGTGCGCACCGACAGCGGCGAAGTGCATGTGTTCACCGGCGAAGTGTCGGTGCACGGCATCTATGGGGCCGTGTAAAAGCGCTCTTTATAATATATGAGTGTCCCGGGAATTTTCCTCGGCTGGTCCAGTCGAGGAAATTCCCGGGTTTTTTCAGCTTTGTCCAAGGCCCGCCGAAAGCAGGGAAAAGGGAAGCTTTTCCGCCCTTCCTCTGGACAGGCGCGCACGCTGTTAAAAGGCATTCTTTTCCTGCAAAGCTGTTCTCCATATGCGTACAGTTTTGGAATCATATGGAATCTTTTTGCACGCTTTTGCCCGAATTTCCCGCAAAATGCTTGAATAAACGAATTTTTTGTAAATTTCTTGTGTACATTTCCAGTTGCCAATTCAGTCATACTTTAGTATAATAGAGTACGTGCCAGCGCGTCCTTTTGGATGGGATGCGCGTGTTTAGGAAATCGGAAAACGGACAGCACAAGCGCCCTGCCCCCAAAAGCAAGGCGCTTGTGCTGTCGCAAGGAGTGCAAGCATGAAAGATCAAGAATCCTTCAAGCCGTATATTCCTGCGGAAAAGATCACCGCAGAAATGACGGCGACCTCTGTGATCATGGGCATCATCCTGTCTGTGGTCTTCGGCGCTGCAAATGCCTATCTGGGCCTGCGCGTCGGCATGACTGTTTCTGCCTCCATCCCGGCAGCAGTCATTTCTATGGGCGTGATCCGCGTCCTGCTCAAGAAGAACTCCATTCTGGAGAGCAACATGGTGCAGACCATCGGTTCCGCAGGCGAGAGCCTGGCCGCCGGTGCCATCTTCACCATGCCCGCACTGTTCCTGTGGGCAAAAGAGGGCCTGTGCGACAAGCCCAGCATCCTGGAGATCACCCTGATCGCCCTGTGCGGCGGCATTCTGGGCGTTCTGTTCATGGTGCCCCTGCGCAACGCCCTGATCGTCAAGGAACACGCCACCCTGCTGTACCCGGAAGGCACCGCCTGTGCAGACGTTCTGCTGGCCGGTGAAGAGGGCGGTGCAAACGCCTTCACCGTGTTCTCCGGCATGGGTCTGGCAGCCATCTTCAAGTTCATCGTCGATGGCCTGAAGATGATCCCCTCCGACATTGCCGTGGCCTTCAGCTCCTTCAAGGGTGCTCTGGGCATGGAAGTATACCCCGCTCTGCTGGGCGTGGGCTATATCGTCGGCCCCAAGACCGCTTCCTATATGTTTGCCGGTTCTCTGGTCGGCTGGATGGTCATCATCCCGCTGATCTGCCTGTTCGGCGCAAACATTTCCCTGTACCCGGCAGCAGCCGGCACCACCATTGCTGATCTGTATGCAGCAGGCGGTGCAGACGCCATCTGGTCCAACTACGTCAAGTATATCGGCGCAGGCGCCATTGCTACCGGCGGTATCATTTCGCTGATCAAGAGCCTGCCTCTGATCGTATCCACCTTCCGCGACGCCATGAAGAGCATGAAGGGCGGCAGCGCTTCCGGCACCTCCCGTACCGATAAGGACATGCCCATGCCCTTTATTCTGGGCGGCATCCTGCTCATCATCCTCATCATCTGGCTGGCTCCGGCCATCCCCGTCAGCCCGCTGGGTGCTCTGCTGATCGTCATCTTCGGCTTCTTCTTCTCCACCGTCTCTGCACGTATGGTCGGCATGATCGGCAGCTCCAACAACCCGGTCTCCGGCATGACCATTGCCACCCTGCTGATTGCTACCATGATCCTGAAGGCCACCGGCAACGTTGGCATCGAGGGCATGATCGGCTCCATGGCCATCGCCTCTGTCATCTGCATCTGCGCTGCCATTGCTGCGGATACCTCTCAGGACCTGAAGACCGGCTACCTGCTGGGTGCGACCCCGGTCAAGCAGCAGATCGGTGAGCTGATCGGCGTTATTGCCGCCGGTCTGGCCATCGGCGGTGTGCTGTACCTGCTGGACAGCGCATGGGGCTACGGCGGCGCCGAGGTCCCCGCACCGCAGGCTACCCTGATGAAGATGATCGTCGAGGGCATCATGGGCGGCAACCTGCCCTGGAACCTGGTGTTCACCGGTGTGTTCCTTGCCATTGCTCTGGAGATCCTGCGCATCCCTGTGATGCCCTTTGCCATCGGCCTGTACCTGCCCATCTACCTGAACACCTCCATCATGATCGGTGGTGCTGTGCGCTGGTTCATGGACAGCCGCAAGAATGTTGACGCGAAGCTCAAGGAAGAGCAGACCACCCGCGGCACCCTGTTCTGCGCCGGTATGATCGCAGGCGAGGGCCTTGTGGGCATCCTGCTGGCTGTGTTTGCCGTGTTCGGCATCAGCACTGCCCTGAGCATTGATCTGGGCAACATTGGCGGCGTGGTTCTGATGATCGTGATGATCGCATGCCTGCTGGCCTTCTCCATGAAGAAAAAGAAGAACTGATGAATAAGAAAAAGCAGTCCATCAATTATCTGGATCTTATCCCGCAGCGGGCGGAGACCCTGCGCTGGCACACAGATGAAGCCACCGGCCTTATCACCCTTGAGGTGGAGAACACCGGTGTATTCAATACGATCGCGCAAAAAGTGTTCCATAAACCGCGCACCACACAGGTGCATCTGGACGAGACCGGCAGCTACCTGTGGCCGCTGATCGATGGCCGGAAGACCGTTGCACAGCTTGCTGACTGCATGAAGCAGCAGTTCGGCGAAAAGGCCGAACCCCTGTACCCGCGCATCATCAAGTATTTCCAGATCGTGGAATCTTACCACTTTATCAAGTTCCTCAACCAATAAGCGCAAAAGAAGCGGCGCTCAGAGCCTGTTGCAAGGCACTGAGCGCCGCTTTTCTTATTCTTTTTTGCTGCTCCAGCCTGCCGCATCTGCGGCCACGGCATTTTATCTGCGGCGCCTTCCCTTTTTGAGGCTCAGCGAACCGCCGCCGGCCGCAAGCGTGAGCACCATCATTGCAAACAGGATGAGCACCAGTGCACACAGCAGAAGCGCCGTGGCCTTCATGTCGGTGCGGAAATCGGAGACGTACTCCCGGTGGGTCACAAGATCCACCGTGCCCACTTCATCGCCGTCCAGATACACAGTGGCTGTACCCACCACACTGCCGCTCTTGACGGTGGCCGCAATGCTCTCCGGCAGATCGAAGGAGTAGGTAACGATATCGTCCGCGTGGCCGTAGCCGCTGACCGGCGCAGCGGCATACAGCGCCACCGTCGGTTCGGTGCGGCACTTGGTCAGCGCCACGGTGGTGATCTCGGTCTGGGTGTCCACCAGCGGACGGTCCGCAAAGCTCTCAAAGGCCCAGTCGAACAGATCATCGCACTCGGCAAAGAGGTGGTCCGGCGTATCGCAGCCAAGGATCACCAGCCCGTAGGTGTGGCCGTTCTTTTCCGCAAAGGCCACGATGCAGCGGCCTGCCAGCGTGGTAAAGCCGCCCTTGACCCACCGGACATACTCCCGGTAGTTGGCGCTCTCGCTGTTCATCAGGCTGTTGGAGCTGCTGATGGTACGCTCGGCCTTGCGGAGGTTGGTGGCCGGCAGCACATAGCTGGCGGTGCCCGCCACCTGTGCAAAGGTCTGGTTTGCCGCACAGGCAGCGGCGATCTTTGCCAGATCCTGCGCGGTGGACACGTTGCCGTAGTCAAACAGGCCGTGGGCACAGGTAAAGTTCGTGCCGGTGCAGCCCAGCTCCTGGGCACGGGCGTTCATCTGCTTGACGAAATCCAGCACGCTGCCGCCCACATCGTAGGCAATGACGCTGGCGGCGTCGTTGGCGCTGACGATGAGCATGGCGTTCAGCAGGTCGATGCGGCGCACCGTCTCGCCGATGCGCAGGCCCATGGTGGTGCCGTTGGCGTTCTGGATATCCCGGAACTCCTGGGTCAGCGCGGTGGGCACGGTCACTTCACCGTTCAGGTCCTTGCCGCTTTCCAGCAGCAGCAGGGCCGTCATGAGCTTGGTCAGGCTGGCAACATACTGCTGCTGGCCGGCGTTCTGGTTCAGGATGGTCTTGCCGGTGTCGGCGTTGAACAGGTACACCGCCTCGGTCTCGCTGGCGGTCTGGATGGGCATGGGATATACCGCAAGGCCCGGCAGTGCAGCAGCAGCGGCCAGTGCCAGCGTGAGCACCAGCGCCGTCATGCGGCGGAAGATGGTGTTTTTGAACATGAGCGTGCCCCCTTGTATCTGCTTGCCGACGCACGGCAAAAATTTTTGTTTTGAAACAGCTCCTACTTGCCGGAAAGGCTCTGGCTTGCTATACTACTTTAAAGAATACCATAAACCAGCCAAAAGAGAAAGAGAGAAAGGCGGTTTTTAACAATGTTTCTGTCCTTTTGTGGAAAAGTTCCCCGCAACGAGGGGGCTGCGTTCGTTGCGCCCAACGCCACCGTGCAGGGCGATGTGATCCTCAAAGCCGGTTCCACGGTGTGGTACGGCGCCGTGCTGCGCGGCGACGACGGCCAGCTTATCATCGGCGAGAACTCCAACGTGCAGGACAATGCCGTGCTGCACTGCGATGTGGGCGGAGCCGTGACGCTGGGCAGGAATGTCACCGTGGGCCACAGTGCGCTGGTGCACGGGTGCACGGTAGGGGATGGCAGCCTGATCGGAATGCACGCCACCCTGCTCAACCACTGCGTCGTGGGCAAAAACTGCATCATCGGCGCGGGTGCGCTGGTACCGGAGGGCATGGTCATCCCGGACGGCTCGGTGGCCGTTGGCGTGCCCGCAAGGGTCATCAAGCAGGTGAGCCCCGCACAGGTCGAGGCCAACCTGCACAACGCCGCCCACTACGTGGAGCACGGCAGAGTGCACGCAGCGCAGTGCAAAATGGATTGACCTTTTGCGCCTGCTGTGTTATGCTGAAAAAGAGCGCATTTGCGCACCGGAGGAATTATTATGCAGATATTCACCCGACGCGACTTTTTGAAAGGCACCGGCACCTTTGCGCTGGCTGCTGCCGCTTCCGGTCTGCTGTGCGGTGCTGCGGCACCTGCTGAAGCCGTTCTTATGACAGAAACGGTCGGGGGACTGGTGGTGCACACAGTCCGTGCTTTTGCAAAGGATTATGGACACACTTTCCGGCATCTCCGGTATTTAGAGATCCATTTCGACCTCGAAAACCGCAATGATTTTCCTGTGTATTTTCATCAGGAAAACTTTCTGGTGCATCTGGGCAATGTGCGCCGGGACACCTACGCCTACTTCAGCGGGCTGAACAAATGGAACGGCTCACGCTATATACAGGATGTTCATCTGGAACCCGGAGAGCGCCAGACGATCTCTTACAGCTGCAAGCTTCAGGCCGAAGATCTGGAAGCCGGTCTGCGGGCCGAAAACCCTGCTCCATGGTGTATTGCGCTGCTTTACGGTCAGCAGCGGCAATCCTTTACGGGCTATCTGCTGCCCGACCAGTATAGTTCCGACTTTACCGCCGGGCCAGTGGAGAGCACCGCGTTTCCTGCAGTGGGCGGCGTGCAGCTTTCTGAACTGTGGTGTGATGATTCCTATACCCAAAACGGTTTCTATTATCTTCACTTTTATTTTACGCTGCAAAATAAAAGCGATGTCGAGATCGCACTGCCTTTCAACGGATTGTCCGGAGGAGACGTGCTGGACAATTTCAGTATGAAGCTGGACGGGCAGCCAAAAGAGCATTACCGCTTGTACGCCTGCTCTCACAACACGATCTTCCGTCCGCAGGAGGCCGGTCATCTGGAGTCCCTGCAGGCCGGCGAAAGCCGGTTTGCCACAAACGGGATCTATCTGACCAAGGAAGAATACGGTACCCTGTACACCGGCGGTCACACGGTGGAATTTACTTTTACCTGTAACGGTGAAGTTTTGACCCTGCGCGGTGACCCGCGCATCGGTATTTGGGAGTCTGTTTAAAAGCTTTCGTTCCTGCGCTATTTTCGCTTTTGATCTCTTTACGAAAAAAAAGCTTTATTTTTTCGATTTTTTCACAAAATAGCAATGACTTTTTGAGGGAAATGGGGTATACTATCAATTGTAGAGCACGCGGGGCCGCAACCGCGTCTCTACACATGATTCCTCCTCACACCAAAGCAATACCCCAAACAGAGATTCCCTCCGGTGTACCGCAAGCGCTGGGGGGAGTCTTTGTTTTTATCCGCTTTTGTATTTTATGATTTCCTGCGTGAAAAGGAGAGGTTTCGTTATGTCTGAGCTTATCACCCGCCGCACCTTTTTAAAGGCCACCGGTACTGCCATGGCGGCGGCTGCCGCAGGCGGTATGCTGGCAGGCTGCGGAGATGGAGCGTATGCTTCCACTCCCGAAAATCTGGTTGCTCCTTCCATCGATAATACCGATTTTGCTGATTTTGACTCTTTTACCGCAGATATCGGCCCCTTGAGCGGGCAGTGGACTTCCAGCTCCATCTATGAATCTGATACCCGCCACAACTATTTCTACACCGGCTTCAAACTGGATAATTCCAGCGGCAACAGTTCTGTTACCGTTAACACCAGCAACTTTGCTTTCCGCCATACCGATGGCGGTACTGGTAAGGTATGTGGTCTTGGATATAAAGGTCTGAACAGCAGCAAAACCGCCTATGTATTCAACCAGTCTCTTACTGTTCCTGCAGGCCAGTCCAAAACCGTTATTCTTTTCATCGACATCGGCCCTGTCACTACCTCTTCCTTCGATAGATTCTATAGAGGAACCATAACCATCACGCTGGGTAAACTTAATAATCAAACGGCCGCCTTTACTTTTAACGGCCTGATCAGTGACCCTTCCTCTACCGTTTCCTGACAGCAAAACTCCCCTGAACTGCCGTAAAAAGCCTTTCAGGGGAGTTTTTGTTTACAACGCTCTGAATTTTGCCGCAAACACGCTGAGCACGATCTTGGGGTTCACCTGTGCGCCCAGACGCTGGATGGCGGCATCTGCCAGCCGCAGGGCACGCCGGGCGGCATCGCCCTGCACCGGTGCGTGGGGGCTTTGCCGCAGGCCCGCTGCTGCCACCGCACGGAAGTCCGTCAGCAGGGCGGCGGCACCGGCTTTGTCTTTTTCATACGGAGCCAGCAGCACGGCGGCGGCATAGCTGTCACGGTCGGCGGCGGTCTTTGCCAGCTGCAGCGCCTTTTCCACCTGCGCCGTGCGGGCTTCGTCCTGTGCCGCTGCAAGCACCGTGCCGATGTGCCCGTCGAACAGCTCGCTGTACAGCGCGGCGGTCTTTTTGTCCACCCCCTGTGCGGTGCAGTAGCGGGCGCACTGCTCCGGCGGGACCGGCGCCACGGCAAAGCTGATGCAGCGGCTGCGGATGGTGGGCAGCACACCTGCCAGCGAATCGGCTGTGAGCAGGAACAGCACCCCCTCCGGCGGCTCTTCCATCACCTTCAGCAGCGCGTTGGCGGATTCCTCGTTCATCTTTTCCACGTGGTAGAGCAGCACCGCGCGGCCCTCGGCCGAAAGGCTGGTGTTGAAGATCTCGCTGCGCATGGCCGTGACCTGACCCACCAGATACCGGCCGCCTGCGCCCATGCCGGTGACCGAGATCGCCTCGCGCACGATGCCGGTCTCCACCTGACCGCTGTCGCGCTTGCCGGCCTTCGCCACCGCACGGCAGCATTCGCCCCGCAGAAGGGCCTCAGCGGGCGCTCCGCCGGCAGGGTAAAGATAATCGGCCGCGATGCAGCGGGCCGCAAAACCGGCCCCAAGGCCCTCTTCGCCCACCAGCAACACGCTGTGGGTCAGGCGGCGGGCTGCCAGCATCAGCTGCACGCTGCTTTTCAGTTCTGCGTTGCCTTCCATGCGGTCCAGCATCATGGGGGTGCACTCCTTTTGTGAGACGATTTAAAATGCCCTCCGCGCTGCTCTGGGCATCTTCAGCGGAAAAATTATTTTTGATCTGCAGCCCCGGAACGCCTGCGGGCGTTCCGGGGCTGCATTTTCACGGGTGGGGTCGTGGAGGAAAACGGCAGCTTTGTCGTTTAACCGGAAACTTTTCCGCCATGCCAAGGGCTCTCCCTTTGGGAGAGCTGTCACCGCAGGTGACTGAGAGGGCTAGGGCGCTTGCGGGGGTTCTTATCTTCTGTTTTTCCGCTTCCACTGCTCGCGGCGGACCCATGCACGGATGGCGCGGTAGCCCATGGGGCCAAAGAACAGCCAGACATTCGCCATGCTGAGCAGCAGGCTCAGCTTCTGGGGCAGCGGTGCGCCCAAAAAGCTCAGCACCCACAGGATCGCCGCAAAAAAGCCAAAATACTTCACCCGGACAGGGATCACAAAGAACAGCAGCACCTGCACCTCCGGGTACAGCATGGCAAAGGCCAGCAGCAGCGAAAGGGACAGGCAGTAGGTGCTGCCGCTGACACCGGTGAGCAGGCAAGCCAGCACGGTGCCCAGCATTCCGGACAGCAGATAGACCGTATAGCGGAAATCGCCCCACTCCCGTTCCAGCGCCGTGCCGATGAACCAGGTAAAGTAGATGCCCAGCACTGCGCTGAGGATGCTGCCGCCATAAGAGGGGATGAACACAAAGGTGATGATGCGCCAGATCTGGCCGCTCAACAGAAGATATCTGCTGAGGGACAGCCAGACGCTGATGGTCTGGTTCACAAACAGCTCGATGGCCAGTACAAGGATCTGCCCGCCCACCAGAATGTTGGTCAGGTTCGGGATGCCGAAACGCCCATATCTGCGCTCCAGCCGGTTCAGCCAATTGTTCATAGGGTGCCTCCCTCAATTCAGAAATGTTTTGCCGCAGCTTACTGCTGTTATTGTACCATGATTGGCCGGGGCATTCAACACTGTTGAAAACCTCTGCCCCCAAAGCCCGGAAATACAGCTTTCCTGCCGCCCTCCGGATGCCAAAGCACAACCGAAAATTGTATGTAATTTCCGGTCTGGAATGAACTTTTCACTTTTTCCACCGGGTTTTCAACCGCTTTTGTGAAGAAAAGGTTGGGTTTTCCGTGATGTTTTCCACTTTTTCCACTGGGTTTTCAACAATAAAAAGGGATCAGCCCTATACGCACCGTAATTCAGGCAGCCGCTTTCTGGAAAGTTTTGGATGAAAATGCAGGCATTCCGCCTTTTATAAAAAAGAAAGTCGAAGGATTTTCTTTGCATTCTACAAACCGTTCCCGAGCGGTGATTTATTTTTCTCCAATCTGGAATGAACCGGCCCCAAGTTTTCAACACCGGGCCGCTGCCGTTTTTCCGTGTGGAAAAGGCGGGGAAAATTGCAGTTTTCCACACCGGAAAAGTGCCGGCGGCGTGCAATGATGTGCCGCTGCGCGGCAATGGCGGGGGACAGACGATTTAGAATGCCCGCCGCTTTGCTCTGGGCATCTTCAGCGGAAAAATGATTTTTTAGTTTGGGACAGCGGAGCGCCCGCGAGCGCTCCGCTGTCCCATTTTCACGAGAAAGGGCATGGATGGCAGGCAGCAGGAGCCGCGCCTGCTTCCTATGGAAGCGGCGGTGCGGCGGAAAAGTTTTCGCGGAGGACTGAGGGGGTTCGTCCTATAAAAATGCCGGGCAGTCACTTCAAGACTGTCCGGCATTGCTCTATTATTTACATCATATTGTGGAATACCAGCTGTGCGATCTGGAAATACAGGATCAGGCTGCAGGCGTCCACGATGGTGGTGATGAAGGGGGTAGCCATGATGGCCGGGTCTGCACCCAGCTTCTTTGCGGCCAGCGGCAGCATACCGCCCACCAGCTTTGCCAGAATGACGCTGAAGAACAGCGACACGCTGACCACGATGGCATAGCCCATCACGTTGGCGTACTGGCCGGGGAAGAGGAAGGTGTACATCAGGTAGATGCGCAGGCCGTTCACGATGCCCAGCACCGCGCCCACGATGGCCGACACCCGCAGCTCCTTGCCCAGCACCCGCATAAAGTCGGCAGGCTCTACCTCGCCCAGTGCCAGACCGCGCACCATCAGGGTGCTGATCTGGTTGCCGCAGTTACCGGCGGTATCCATCAGCATGGGCATGAAGGAGACCAACAGGGGCAGCGCGGTAAAGGCTTCCTCATAGTGGGTGGTGACCATGCCGGTAAAGGTGGCGGAAAGCATCAGGATCAGCAGCCATGGGATGCGCTGCTTTGCGTGGGTCCAGACGCTGGTGCCAAAGTAGGTGGTGGCATCGTCGTCCGGCAGAATGGCGGCCATCTTCTGCATGTCCTCGGTGCTCTCGTCGGTCAGGACGTCGATTGCATCGTCGATGGTGATGATGCCCACGAACATGCCCTCGTTGTCCAGAACGGGCATTGCGGTAAAGTCGTAGCGCTGCATCTCACGGGCCACATATTCCTGATCGTCCGTGACCTTCACTGCCACCACGTTGTCGTCCATGATCTCGGAAACGGGAATGTTCCTGTCCGAAAGCAACAGGCTGCGGGCAGAGACAACGCCCTTCAGGCGGTTGCGCTCCACCACGTAGCAGGTGTACACGGTCTCTGCGTTTTCGCCCTGTTTGCGGATGGCATCAAAGGCCTGCTCCACGGTCATATCCTCCCGCAGGCGGACATACTCCGGGGTCATCAGGCTGCCGGCAGAGCTTTCGGGGTAGTTCAGCAGCTTGTTCAGGCTCTCACGGGTCTGCTTGGAGGATTTCTCCAGCACCCGCTTCACCACGCCTGCCGGCATATCCTCCAGCAGGTCGGCGGCATCGTCCAGACTCATTTCCTCGATGGCGCTCACCAGCTCCACGTCCGAAAAGGCGTTTACCAGATCATCGCGGGCCTCGTCGGACATATAGGCAAAGGCTTCGGTGGCCACTTCCTTTTTCAGCAGACGGAACACCACAAGGCGGTTGTTCTCGTCCAGCTCTTCCAGCAGCTCGGCAAGGTCGGCAGGCTGCTCTTCCTCGGTCACTTCGCGCAGCTTGACGTACTGCTTTTTGATGAGCAGCTTGAGCAGGCGGCTCTTGGTCAGCATTTCGGGGTTGGCCTTGACCTCTTCGTCGTTGGCTTCCTCTTTCTCGGCCTCACGCATATCCTGCTTGAGGTCTTCGGTAGCTTCATCGTTCAGGTCCTCGGCCAGCTTCTGGCGGACTTCGGCAGGGATATCGGCAGGCAGCTCCTGCACCGGCAGCGCCTGCTCCGCAGCATCAACCGTCAGCTTTTTTTCTTCCATATCCATTGGGCGTTCCTCCTCAGTTTTTACGGCACAGGAGCAGCTCCTGTATCCGGAGGACGCAGCAGATCGGGAAACAAAAAACGCGCCGCCTTGCCTGCCGGAATGCCGCAAACGCCGCATTCTGCGCACACAAAGCCGCGCCTTCCTCTGCTCTGTTTTGCGGAAAGAGACACCGTGGAAGCGGTGCTTTTCCGCAGGACTCAGCGAAGGAGGCGAAGGTTTTGGGGAAACGCAGTTGTTTTTGTTTTCTGATCCACCGCGCCGGTGGTTCTACTTCGACTATGATCCGGGTCCATTTTCCTGCGTTCACCTCCAAGTTTTCATATTCATTTTTATTATAGCGCCGCCAAAAAACGGGGTCAACCCTAAACCATGGATTTACAGGAATTTTATTTTATAAAAACACAGATCTTATTTTTCTTTCGCGTGAAAAGGCAGTCCGGCAAAGCCCGCAGCCTTTGCCGGACTGCAAGGATAAAAATTACCGCTGAGAATGCCAAAGCACTGCGGCGGCATCGGAAGATCGTTTTTTGCCAAAACAAAACACCCTCTTCCGTGTTGCGGCGCACGAAAAAGGGTGTTTTGTTTGGATATTGCCTTGGTGTGAGGAGGAATCATGTTACACGGGAAACGGTTGCGGCCCCGCTTCCCATGGCAAAAGTATAACAGCTTTCACAATTCAATTCGTTAAGAAGCTATGAAGAAACTGTAAAAAGGAAATGGTATCTTTTGGAAGATTTTGTGATAGAAAATCTTCTTGACAATATTTGTTTTATCCTATATTATAATCATAGGATACCACCAAACGGAAAGGATGCCGAAAATGTCTGCTTTTGAAGTGAATTTTTATTATAAGGCAGACGGCAGCTGCCCGGTTCGTGATTTTCTGGATACGCTGGACGACAAAATGCTGGCAAAGCTTTTGGGCACGATCTCCCTATTGGAAGCCAATGGCACACAACTGCGGGAACCTTATTCCAAATCATTGGGAGACGGCATTTTTGAATTGCGTGCCAAGCAAAGCAGCAATATTACGCGCATTTTATATTTCTTTGTGGTCGGGCATCAGATCATCCTGACAAATGGCTTTGTCAAAAAGACGCAGAAAACACCGCCGGAGGAAATTGCACTGGCGCAAAAGTATCGTGCGGACTATTTTTATCGAAAGGAGAGTTCCTCATGAGTGATTTTCGGAATTATTTGAATGAACAATTACAGCGGCCTTCCTTTAAGGCAGAATGGGATACTCTTCAGCCGGAGCTTACCATTGCACAGGCCATGATCGATGCCCGGAAGGAAAGCGGTCTGACCCAGAAACAGCTTTCAGAGCGCACCGGCATTGCACAGGCCGATATCAGCAAGTTGGAACGGGGAAACGCAAACCCTTCTCTGCGCACCCTGCAGCGCCTTGCGGCTGGTATGGGGATGAATGTCAGAATTGAATTTGTATCGAATAAATAATTTTTATTCACCAAAAACGCAAAGCCCGGAACATCCGCAGATGTTCCGGGCTTCGTATTTTTACGGAAAGAGTTTATACAAAAAATACGCCCCGGTCACCTTGCGGTGAGCGGGGCGCTAAAACGAAGCTCGTTTTTACTGCGGCAAGATCCCTGCAAAAGCAGGTCTTATGCAGCAGGCGGAGCAAGGTATCTGCAACGCAGACCTTATACTCCTGACACACGCGGGGTGTGCTTTCAAGGACCCTCGCGGGCGCTTTGGTATCTCATATCCCGCTGCGGTGCTTCGCACGGAACAAAGCACCGCCCGGGAAGTGAAATCAGTCAGAACTCGTGTGGCGGATGCTGTACTTCAGCACATCACCTGCTTGGATGGATGCGTTTCTCCGCTTCGTACCGCTGCATTGCGCAGTAACCGCCGGTACGGGGCAGCCGCCCTCTTGCATTGTGGGGCTAAGGTGCCGCAAATATCTGCATCCAAAGCGCAGAAGAATGCTTACTTGTACAGGTCGACCAGACGGGTCAGGTGCTCGTAGCGGTCGTTAGCAACCTGCTGGTTGCGTGCGAACAGCTCCTTAGCACGGTCGGGGAATGCACGAGTCAGGCGGCTGTAACGGGTCTCGTTAGCCAGCAGTGCCTGATACTTCTCGTTATCCACAGCCTTGGAGGTCAGGGTGAACGGATTCTTGCCCTGAGCCTTGTTTGCCGGGTTGAAGGTGAACAGGTTCCAGTAACCGGCCTCAACTGCCTTCTTCATCTCGTTCTGGCAGTTGGTCATGCCGCCCTTGACACCGTGCAGCTCGCAGGGAGCGTAGCCGATGATCAGAGACGGGCCGGGGTAAGCCTCAGCCTCAGCGATGGCCTTGACAGCCTGAGCCGGGTTAGCACCCAGTGCGATCTGAGCAACATAGATGTAACCGTAGGTCATAGCGATCTCGGACAGGCTCTTCTTGCTGATCTCCTTACCAGCAGCAGCGAACTGGCAGACTTCACCAATGTTGGAAGCCTTGGATGCCTGTCCACCGGTGTTGGAGTACATCTCAGTATCGAAGACCATCACGTTGACATCCTCGCCGGAAGCCAGAACGTGGTCCAGACCACCGAAGCCGATGTCGTATGCCCAGCCGTCACCACCGAAGATCCAGACGGACTTCTTGGCGATGAACTGCTTGCTCTTCAGGATCTCTGCAGACTTCTCGCAGCCGGCAGCAGCAGCCTTCTCCAGCTCAGCGATCAGGGCCTTTGCGGGCTCGTCGTTGGCCTTGGTGTTGTTCTTGGTTGCGATGAACTGCTCGTAAGCAGCCTTCAGCTCAGCAGAAGCCTTGTCGGAACCAGCAACCTCAGCGATCTCCTTGATCAGGTTCTCGCGGACGGTCTTCTGGCCGATGTACAGGCCCAGACCATGCTCTGCGTTATCCTCGAACAGGGAGTTGCACCATGCAGGACCATGGCCGCTGTCCTTGTTGACGGTGTACGGAGAGATGGAAGCGGTGCCGCCCCAGATGGAGGAGCAGCCGGTAGCGTTGGAGATGTACATCTTCTCGCCGAACAGCTGAGTGATCAGGCGAGCGTAAGAAGTCTCGGCACAGCCTGCGCAGGAGCCAGAGAACTCCAGCAGCGGCTGGTTGAACTGAGAACCGATGACGGTATCGTCAGCAAACTTGGAAGGCTTCTTGGAGATGTTAGCCACGCAGTAGTCGAACACTGCCTGCTGATCGGCCTGGCTGTCCTGCGGCACCATGGTGATAGCCTTGGTGGGGCAGACGGTGACGCACTCGCCGCAGCCCATGCAGTCCAGAGGAGACACAGCCATGACAAACTTGTACTCGTTTGCGGGCTTGTTGTCGCGGCTCTTGGTCTGTGCAGGAGCAGCTGCCAGCTCGTCGGCGGTCAGCTGGAAGGGACGGATGGTAGCATGAGAGCAGACGAATGCACACTGGTTACAGCCAACGCACTTTGCAGCATCCCACTCGGGGACGTTGACAGCGGTGCCGCGCTTCTCGTATGCAGAAGCGCCCTGCTCCCACTCGCCGTTTGCATTTGCCACGAAGGAAGAGACAGGCAGGCTGTCGCCGTCCATACGGGCAATGGGCTCCATGACCTCGCGGATCTGCTTGACCAGTTCCGGACGGCCGGTGAGAGCCTTGGGTGCGGGATCAGCCTCGGGGTTGGACCAGGATGCGGGCACGTCCACCTTGTGGATGGCGTCAACGCCTGCATCGATAGCCTTCCAGTTCATCTCAACGACGTCCTGGCCCTTCTTGCCGTAGCTCTTCTGAGCTGCCTGCTTCATGAAGTTGACGGCATCCTCGATGGGCATGACGTCAGCCAGCTTGAAGAATGCAGACTGCAGGATGGTGTTGGTGCGCTTGCCCATGCCGATCTCGATAGCCTTATCGATAGCATTGATGGTATACAGCTGGATGTTGTTGTCAGCGATATACTTCTTTGCCTCGGCGTTCAGGTGCTGGCCCAGCTCCTCATCGGACCACTGGCAGTTGATCATGAACACGCCGCCGGGCTTGACATCCTGGACCATCTTCATGCCCATGTGGATGTAAGCGGGGTTGTGGCAGGCCACGAAGTCAGCCTGGTTGATGTAGTAGGGGCTGCGGATGGGCTTGTCGCCGAAACGCAGATGGCTGATGGTCACGCCGCCGGTCTTCTTGGAGTCATACTGGAAGTATGCCTGAACATACTTGTCGGTATGGTCGCCGATGATCTTGACGGAGTTCTTGTTAGCACCGACAGTACCGTCGCCGCCCAGACCCCAGAACTTGCACTCCTTGGTGCCAGCAGCTGCGGTGATGGGAGCGGGCTTGACTTCCGGCAGAGACAGGAAGGTGACGTCATCGGTGATACCCAGAGTGAAGCGCTCCTTGGGCTGATCCTTCTCCAGCTCCTTGAACAGAGCAAAGATGGAGGACGGCGGGGTATCCTTGCTGCCCAGACCGTAACGGCCGCCGGTCAGAACGACATCGTTCAGGCCAGCCTCACGCAGGGTAGCAGCAACATCCAGGTACAGGGGCTCGCCCAGAGAGCCGGGCTCCTTGGTGCGGTCCAGCACAGCCACCTTCTTGGCGGTCTTGGGCAGGACCTTCAGCAGGGAAGCGGAGACCCAGGGACGATACAGACGAACCTTGATGATGCCGACCTTCTCGCCGCGTGCGTTCAGGTAGTCGATGACCTCATCAGCAACGTCGCAGATGGAGCCCATAGCCACGATCACACGGTCAGCATCGGGTGCGCCGTAGTAGTTGAACAGATCGTAGTTGGTGCCCAGCTTTGCGTTGATCTTGGCCATGTACTTCTCAACAACAGCAGGCAGAGCGTTGTAAACGCTGTTGCATGCCTCACGATGCTGGAAGAACACGTCGCCGTTCTCGTGGGAGCCGCGCATCTTGGGGTTCTCGGGGTTCAGAGCCTTCTTACGGAACTCCTCCACAGCCTCCATGTTGCACATTTCCTTCAGATCGGCGTAATCCCACTTCTCGATCTTCTGGTACTCATGAGAAGTACGGAAGCCATCGAAGAAGTTCAGGAAGGGAACCTTGCCCTCGATGGCGCACAGATGTGCGACAGGGGACAGATCCATGACTTCCTGCACGCTGCTCTCGACCAGCATTGCAAAGCCGGTCTGGCGGCATGCCATGACGTCGCTGTGATCACCGAAGATGTTCAGGGACTGGGTAGCAACGGTACGTGCAGAAACATCGAACACGCAGGGCAGCTGCTCAGCAGCGATCTTGTACATGTTGGGGATCATCAGCAGCAGGCCCTGAGAAGCGGTGAAGGTGGTGGTAACAGCACCTGCACCCAGAGAGCCGTGCACAGCGCCTGCGGCGCCTGCCTCAGATTCCATCTCGACAACCTTGACCTGATTGCCGAAGATGTTCTTCTGGCCGGCTGCGGACCACTGGTCCACAGAGTCAGCCATCGGAGAAGACGGGGTAATGGGGTAGATGGCAGCCACGTCCGTGTAGGCATACGCTACATGGGCGGCAGCGGTATTGCCATCCATAGTTTGCTTTGCTCTAGGCATTTTTCTTCCTCCATTATTCAGAATTTGGTACCTTTTGCGCGGGGCAATATGCCCCACATGGGACCGGAGAACCCCATAAAGGCACTATTGCTTGTATACTATAATAACAAATTCTGCCCGCAAAGTAAACGCAAACAGCCCAACAAACGCACCAAAAATAAAGAAAATTTTTTAGCTGTTTTGTACGTCTTTAGTACGGTAAAGCAAGCATTGGTGCGGATTTTTGGTTTTAGTCTGCCTGCCTTGCCAGATCCTGTGATTTTTTTCGCAAAAAGGGGAGGGAAACCCTCTCAGGCAAGCGTCCCAGCCCTCTCAGGCGCTAACGCGCCAGCTCTCCCAAAGGGAGAGCCCTTGGCAAAAAGATGAAGTTTGCGTGGACTGCCAAAGGCTCCCACTTTGAGGAAAGACTTCCCCCGCGCCGGGGGAAGATGGCGCGTAAGCGACAAAAGGGGGAATCTGGCAAAGCCGACAGGCTTTGACTGAGAGGGCGAGCCCGCTAAAGGTTTCTCCTCTCTCTTGTATTTATCATCTCTTTATTGACAACAAACCGCACTTTGCCGTAAACTGAGAGCAGAAAACCGGCGCTGTGCCGGGCAGAGAGGGTAAATACAATGGAAAAGATCACACATTACGAAAAGACACTTACCAGCGAGGTCCTCTTTGAGGGCCGTGTCATCACCCTGACCAAGGACACTGCTCTGCTGGAAAACGGCAAGACCGCCACCCGTGAGGTGGTGCATCACCACGGCGGTGCGTGCATCCTGCCCTATTTTGAGGACGGCACCATCTGCATGGTGCGCCAGTTCCGCTACGCCATGCAGCAGGAGCTGTGGGAGCTGCCCGCCGGCAAGCTGGAAAAGGGCGAGGACCCCTTTGAAGCCGCCAAGCGGGAGCTGGGCGAGGAGTGCGGCCTGACCGCCGACAATTACATCTCTCTGGGCCAGTTCTACCCCACCGTGGGCTACGATACCGAGGTCATCTATACATGGGTCGCCACCGGCCTGCACAAGACCCAGATGCATCTGGATGCGGACGAGTTCCTGACGCCGGACCGCGTGCCGCTGGATAAGGCCTATGAAATGGTCATGAGCGGCGAGATCCGGGACGGCAAGACCATTGCCGGCATCCTGAAGCTCAAAGCGCTGATCGCTGAGGGCAAGCTGTGAACATCCTGTACGAGGACGCTTCCATCGTGGTGCTGGACAAGCCCGCGGGCCTTTCCAGTGAGGAGGGCGTTCCCGCAGCGCTGCGGCAGCGGTGGAACGCCCCGGATGCCTTTGTGGGGGTGGTGCACCGGCTGGACACCGGTATTTCCGGCCTGATGGTGTTTGCCCGCACGCCCGGGGCTGCGGCCGCACTCAGCCGTCAGATCACCCAGAGCCAGAACGCCTATGCTGTGCAGGACGGCCGGGCCGAGGGCAGGGCAGAAGAGCCGCAGTTCATCAAGCAGTACCGCGCCGTCATTGCAGGCGGGCCGGACGAAGCACTGCCCGCCGAAGGCACCCTGCGGGACTGGCTGTTCAAGGACAGCCGCCGGGGCCGGGTGTTCCCGGTCAGCCGCCCCCGCAAGGGCGTGCGGGAAGCCGTTCTGGAATACCGCATCCTGAAAACAGCAGGGGACACGAGCCTTGCGGGCATCACTCTGCACACCGGCCGCACCCATCAGATCCGGGTACAATTTGCCTCCCGGAAGCATCCGCTCTCCGGCGACGGCAAGTATGGCAGCCGGGTAAAGGGAGACATTGCTCTGCAGAGCTGCGGCCTGCGGTTCCGGCATCCGGACACCGGCAAGCCCCTGCAGTTCAGCCTGCCCCTGCCGGACGCCGCACCGTGGAAAGAGTTTTTTGAATAAGATTGTTGTATACGGTCAGCATCCTAGCCCTCTCCGTCTTTGCTTTGCAAAGCCACCTTGTTCCCCTTCTGGCACTTCGTGCCACCTCCCCCGACCGGGGGAGTCTGTCAAAGGGAGAGGCCTTGGCATAGAGATACAGTCCGCATGGACTGCCAAAGGCTCTCCCTTTGGGAGAGCTGCCGAGCAAGGCGAGGCTGAGAGGGCGAGCCCGCTAAAGGAATACATCATTTTCATTAGGTGAGAGGTATGGAACAATATAGAACCGATGCTGAAATTTACGCCGTGCTGGAGCGGGAGATCATCGATCTGACCATCCGCCCCGGCTCCCTGCTGAGCGAAAACCCGCTGTGCAGCCGCTTTGCGGCCCCCCGCAGCATGATCCGGGTGGTTTTGCAGAAACTGCAGGAAAACGGGCTGGTGAAGATTGTGCCCTATAAGGGCACCACCGTCACCCGCCTGAACCGCCGCATCGTGGACGAGCTGATCTACGAGCGCACCGCCGTGGAGGCCCGCATCCTGCGGGATTTTGCGCCCCAGTGCACCCCCGAACAGCGGGCGCTCATCCGCAGACGGGTGGAGGCCTATGCGGCCCTTGCCGCCACGGAAGAGCCCGATTACAACCGGCTGTACGAGGCCGACCGCACCCTGCACGGGACATGGTTTGCCGCCATGGACAAGATGTATCTGTGGAGCACCCTGCAGAACGCCCACGCCGACTACAGCCGCTTCCGGATGCTGGACACCATCACCAGCGGCGGGCTTGCGGAAGTGATTGCAGATCACCGGAGCCTGCTGGATGCCATTGAGCGGTGCGACCTTGCCGCCTTTGAACCGCTGGTGGAAAAGCACCTTTACGGCGGCATCCGGCGGCTGGGCTCCAAACTGACCGAGGAATACGCCGACTACTTTGAGCCGGAAAAGTAATTGTTCTATGTGGAACAATTACCATTTGGAATGCCCGCCGCGTTGCTTTGGGCATTTTCAGCGGAAATATTATTTTTATATTTGTGTTTGGAGCGGCCTGCGGGCCGCTCCAAACACATTTTCACGAGAAGGGGGTCATTACGGCAAACGGCATCTGCTGTCGTTGGTTCCCTGCGGGAGCATTTACGTTAGCAGATAACATACACGGTTGCCCTTACGGTTCGTCGCGTCAGCGACTCGAAATCGGCGGAACACAAAAAATCCTTTAACGCAGCGACTTGGATTTTTTGTATGGAGCCTTTCTTCTTTGGGATTATCAAGGGCGAGCAGCCCTTGATTCGTGCCTCCCGCGCCTCGAAA